>ENA-UPXC01000010-UPXC01000010.1-human-gut-metagenome-genome-assembly--contig:-NODE-10-length-235371-cov-10.962545_pt1 | contig 235371 bp, 212 predicted proteins | sample MGYA00250047_ERZ773371 | MGnify/ENA primary metagenome ERZ773371 (study PRJEB29103, sample SAMN06111975) | human gut metagenome | biome: human gut; feature: ankylosing spondylitis patient; material... | reverse complement strand
TCCCGTAAGCGATGTCAGTCAATCAAGCCAAGCCTTGAGAAAATCAAGGTGTATGCGAGGGGATGGCTTAACTACTATGGAATTGCAAGTATGAAGAACAACATAGATGACATCAACGGATGGCTCTATCACAGAATACGTATGTGTATATGGAAACAGTGGAAGAAACCGAGGACAAAGGCACGTAACCTCATCAAGATGGGAGTGCCCGAAGACTTGGCAATGCAAGCGGGTAATACCCGACGTGGACATTGGTTCGCAACGCATACAGTTGCAATAAACATGGCAATGACAAAAGAAAGACTGATAAACAGTGGCTTTTATGATTTAGCCACAGCCTATCAGTCTGTGCACGTCAACTATTGAAACCGCCGTGTACCGAACGGTACGCACGGTGGTGTGAGAGGACGGCGGTTAGGCACCGCCTCCTACTCGATTGCCTGCAAGAAAAGAAAGTATTGTAAGTGGAATTGCATGTTCTCCATTTTCATATCTGGAATAAGTGCGCTGGTTTACATTCAGAAGCTTTGCAATATATTCCTGTGTATAATCGGAATCTTCTCTCAAATCTCGGATTCTTTGAATATTCATTTAAATGTCTCGTTTGCTTTTGTTCATAAAGAAACTAACATATGAAAATCGGTGTTATTTTTGTTTAGCAACGACTTATCGGCTTGATACTTGTCAAACTAAATGGTAAAATTAAACCACACTAGGACAGGTCTACCTTGCTGTATGTAACCCAATCCTAAGACTAAAGCTTCGGAGGAGTGTGTAAAATATGCAGGAATTAAAAAAGCTTCCAGTCGGTTTTGAGAACTTTCAGGAAATTCGGAAGTTAGACTTTTATTATGTGGATAAAACAAAATTGGTAGAGCAGCTTCTTGAAAATTGGAGTAAAGTGAATTTATTTACCAGACCACGCCGATTTGGAAAAACCTTAAATATGAGTATGCTTAAGAGCTTTTTCGAGATTGGAACAGACACAGCATTATTTGATGGCCTTTATATTTCGCAGAATGAAGAACTTTGTAAGGAATATATGGGAAAGTATCCTGTTATATTTCTGTCTCTCAAAGGTGTAGATGGACTAACATTTGAAGAAGCACGGTCTGCCCTGTGTGAGTTGATTGCTGGCGAGGTGAGACGATTTAAGTTCTTGCTGAACAGTAGCAGACTGGACAATGACGAAAAGAATATATATCGTGATTTGATTTCACTTCAAGGGGAACAGGAAACTACTCTTGCAACGAAGCTGAAATTCTCACTTAAGAAAATTTCAGAACTTTTATATCAACACTATGGTCAGAAAACGATTGTTTTGATCGACGAGTATGATGTTCCACTTGATAAGGCCTTTCAGCATGGCTATTATAGAGAAATGGTGGCACTTATTCGTGGATTGTTCGGTGAAGCACTTAAAACAAATGATTTTCTACAGTTTGCTGTATTAACAGGATGCCTTCGGGTTTCCAAAGAGAGCATCTTTACTGGCTTGAATAATTTTAAGGTTTATTCGGCAGACGATGTTCGATATGATGAAGAATTCGGCTTTACGAATGAAGAAGTAAAAAAATTGCTGGAAGACTACAATCTGCAGAAACATTTCACAGAAGTGAAGGAATGGTATGATGGCTATCGTTTTGGTAATGCAGATATTTATTGCCCATGGGATGTAATCAATTATGTTGACGATTTGGTAAGTGAGGCTAAATCGCAGCCAAAGGCATATTGGATTAACAGTAGTGGAAATGATCTTGTAAAACGATTTATCGACATGGCAGATAAAACTACAAAGGATGAAATCGAACAATTGATTGTGGGAGAGGCAGTCGAAAAGAGAATCCGTTTGGATCTGACCTACGACGAGATTGATAACAGCATTGATAATTTGTGGAGTGTTCTTTTTACAACCGGATATCTCACAAAAAATGGTGATGTAGAAAATGGGATGTATAGATTGATCATTCCAAACAAGGAAGTCAGGGAAGTCTTTCTTTTACAAATCCGTGACTGGTTTGACCAGGTAGTTGCGAATGACCACGCATCTACGGAAAAAATCAACAGGGGTTTTCTTGAAGGAAAGACAGATGACATCCAGCGGGAACTTACAATGTTTCTTGGCGAAACAATCAGCGTTTTAGATACGAAAGCAAGAAACGAAGAAAAAGAGATTTTTTATCATGGTATTCTGATCGGTATTTTAAAAAATTATTCGGGCTGGGCGGTTAAATCGAATAGAGAATCTGGTGATGGATATGCAGATATTTTGCTTAAGCCTAAGAATCCAGATGTTGGAATCGTGATAGAACTGAAATACGCACATTCCATGAATGAACTTGACAAGGCGTGTGAACGAGCTATGGAGCAGATTAAGAATCACAGATATGACGCAGAACTCCGTGAGGATGGACGAAACGATCTTCTTGCATACGGAATTGCATTCTGTAAAAAACGTTGCAAAGTCGTAGTTGAAAAACTATAAAATACAAAAATCAGCACTGTTTCCATCGAGGAAGCTGTGCTGATTTGTTGATTTTTCAGGGTAAAGGAAAAAATGATTATAGACAGATCAAAACAACAGAAAAATCTTCTGGAAATGTTACAGGAAAAAAATGAATACATCAGTGCTCCATGCAATGGCAATGGAATCTGCGGAAAATGTATTGTGCGGTACAAAAGCGGAGCAACAGAACCGACGAAGCAGGATAGAGAGTTTTTATCGGAAAAGCAGTTGGAGCAAGGCTATCGTCTGGCATGCCAGTCATATCCAACGGAAGAATACAAAGTTGAAATTCCGGAACTGGAAGAAACGATAGAAGTCCTTTCGCAGTGGGAGAATCAGAGAACAGAAGAAATTCTGAAAAATACAGCAGAAGGAACGGCAGAGAAAACAGAAAATGCAATTTATGGAATCTGTATCGACATCGGCACCACGACTTTGGCAGCCTTGTTAGTGAACCTGAAAACCGAAGCGGACTGTCAGACCGCAGTATCGGTCAATCATCAGAGAACCTACGGTGCAGATGTGATTTCAAGGATAGATGCCTCTAACAATGGGAAAAAATGGGAGATGCAGCGCTGCATCCGGCAGGATTTACAGAAGCTGGTCGGTGAACTTGCAGAAAAAGAGGGAATCCATGTGGCACAGATACAAAGGATCGTGATCGCAGGAAACACAACGATGTGTCATCTGCTTCGCGGATTTTCATGTGAGACGCTGGGTGTGGCGCCTTTTCTGCCAGTTGACCTTTCATGGATGGAAGGCAGTGCTGCGGATTTTCTTGGAATGAAAGAATTGGATACAAAAGTTGTGATTTTGCCTGGGATCTCAGCGTTTGTAGGGGCTGATATCATGGCTGGCATTGCAAAAATGAATATGCACAGATCCGAAGGATATCATTTGCTGCTGGATATAGGAACGAATGGGGAGATGGTGCTTGGAAATTGCCGTCATATGTATGTGACGTCCACGTCTGCAGGACCGGCGTTTGAAGGCGGAAATATTTCCTGTGGCATGGCGAGCATTCCGGGAGTGATCTCCCATGTTTTCATGGAGGAGACAGGAAAAGCCGGATTTCAGGTGATCGGTGAAACAGATGGAGAAAATAAGAAACAGCAGGCGATCGGAATCTGCGGAACAGGTATGATCGATCTGGTGTATGAACTCCGGGAGCATCAGATGATCGATGAACATGGAACATATTCGGATCTTTATTTTGACACCGGATATGAGCTGGCAGAAAAAGTAAAATTCACACAGAATGACATCCGGGAACTTCAGATGGCAAAAGCGGCGATCCGCGCAGGAGTGGATATTTTAGTAAAAAAGGCGGGCATTACGTTTGACGAAGTGGACAACTGTTATCTTGCAGGTGGATTTGGAACAAAGATAGATATCAAAAAGGCGGCAGGGATTGGCCTGATCCCGAAAGAACTGGAGATGAAAACGATCCCGGCCGGAAATACAGTTCTTGCAGGGACAAAAGAGGTTTTACTTGGCAGAATTTCAAAAGAAGAACTTGAAAAAATCCAGACCATGGCAGACGTTATCAATCTGGCAGAAGAAAATGATTTTGAGGAACTGTATCTCTCTTACATGGATTTTTAAGTGAATGACAGATAAAAATTCTTGTATTGAAAAGAAAAAATAAGTCTGTTATCATATAAGTATATGGTATGTACGGAAGAAAAAAGATTTTGACAGGTGGCTGAAACCACTACAAATGGAGAAGGATTGGCACAAAGGTTTATGACAAGAAAACATACAATATTAATTGTGGATGATGCAAGACATAACAGGACTGCATTGCGGGAAATTTTAAATGACAATTATATCGTGCTTGAAGCAGAAAATGGACAGAATGCATTAGCAGTTTTAGAGGAGAAGTATCAGGCGGTAACTGTGATCATTCTTGACCTGATCATGCCGGACATGAGCGGACTGGAACTCTTAGAAATTTTTCACAAAGATGTAAGATATCAGAATATACCTGTGATCGCGATGTTGAGAGGCATCAATGATGAGATCGAGTGCAAGTGTCTGGAATACGGAGTATGGGATTTTATGGGGAAACCTTATGATCCGACGATCGTGCGTTTTCGTGTAAAGAATGTGATCGAGCGCAGTCAGATGAGAGTGGATGATGAATTAAAATACCGTGCGGAGTATGATGTGCTTACCGGCATTTTGAACAAATCAAAGTTCTTTTATAATACGAGAAATATGCTGAATATTTTCGGTACGGAAGATTTTGCATTCATCAGGATCGATATTGAAAAATTCCAGCTGATCAATTCCTTTTTTGGAATGGATGAGGGTGATCATTTATTAAAGTATATGGCAGATTATCTGCAGAATGTGGAAAAAGAATATCGTTATATTACTTATGGAAGAATTGAGGCAGATATTTTTGCGGTATGCTTTTCTTATGATAATGAGAAAGAGATCACAGACTTTGTGAAGAAATTCACGAATCAGATGGAAAAATATCCGCTGGATTTTGATATCACGCCTTTCTTTGGGATATATCTTGTGAAAAACCGTGATCTTTCCATCAACGAGATGTATGACAAAGCCAATCTTGCATCCAAAAACTGTAAGGGAAATTATATCCAGAACTATTTCTTTTACACAAAAGAGATGAGTGAGGATATCATCAAGGAGCAGCGCATCATCAACAATATGAAGAATGCGCTGAAGAACGAAGAGTTTGTGCTGTATTTGCAGCCCAAATATGAACTTCAGCGAAATTCCATTGCAGGAGCAGAGGTTTTGGTGCGATGGATCACAGCAGATGGCAGGATGATATCGCCGGGAGAATTTATCCCGGTATTTGAGCGGAACGGTTTTATCCTGAAGCTGGATCAGTATGTCTGGGAGAAGACATGCCAGCTGCTTGCGGGATGGAGAGATGAGGGAAGAAAAATATTTCCGGTTTCCGTCAATATTTCGCGTGTAAGTCTTTATAATCCAAAAATTGTGGATGTGATCTGTGGACTGACAGAAAAATACAATATTCCACCGGAATGGCTGCAGTTAGAACTGACAGAGAGTGCATATACAGGAAACCCAAAAGCGATCAAAGAGATGATGGAACAGCTTCAGAAAAAAGGTTTTTCTATTTTGATGGACGATTTTGGAAGTGGTTATTCCTCGCTGAATGTACTAAAAGATATTGCGGTTGACGTCCTGAAAATCGATATGAAGTTTCTGGATGGTTCCGGAGATGATGGCAGGAGTGAAAACATTCTGGCATCGGTAGTCCGCATGGCAAAGTGGCTGAACATGCCGGTCGTAGCTGAGGGTGCGGAGCGCAAAGAGCAGGTATCGTTTCTGCACAGCATCGGATGCGAATATGTGCAGGGATTTTATTTTGCAAGACCAATGCCGGTAAAAGAATATGAAAAGCTGTTGTATGAACAGCCATACTTTGAAGATGATGCGACAAGAGGAACATCCAACGATACGAATGCCATCTGGACAGCGAATATGCAGATGGAAATGATTTTCTCCAACATGATGCAGGCAGCCGCAATTTATGAGTACAGCGACGGAAATATTGAAGTGGTGCGTGTAAATGACGCTTATTTTGACATGTTTGGTTATCATGACACAGACCGTGTGCACAAAGAGATTGAGGGATCCATTGATCATGTTGACAGAGAAAGGTTTATGGATACTTTTGCACAGGTTGTGGAGAATCAAAGTACTGCGGAATGTGAAGTGAAACGTTTTCTCGAGTCTGGCAGGGAAATCTGGATCAAGCTCCGCCTGAAGTATATTAACAGGGTAGGGGAACGCCATATTATTTTTGGATGCATTGACGATATCACGGTCCAGCGGGAGATGGACAATGAACTTGCAAAGTACCGTCTTGCACTGATGGAAGAAGAGGTAAACGAGAAAATCATGCTTGTCGTGGATGATATGGAGATTAACCGGGCATCGCTGGAGAGTATTTTTGAAACAGATTACCGTATCCTGCAGGCAGGAGATGGGGAAGAGGCACTTCGTATTTTAGAGGAACAGAATTATAAAGTGGATATGATCCTGTTAGATCTGATGATGCCTGGCATGAATGGACAGACTTTTATGCAGGAAAGGAAGAATGATCCAAGGATCTTAAATATTCCGGTGGTGATCATCACGGCGGATGATACAACAGAACAACAGGTATTGACGATGGAATTAGGTGCAAGCGATTATATTGTAAAACCGTTTATTCCGGAGATCGTGACCAGACGTGTGCAGAATGTCTGGGATTCCACAAGGCGAAAAAAAGAAGTTCTGCAGGAGCATCAGAAGTAGTGGATAAGCAAAAAAAACTGCGCGTGTTTTATTCAGATATCAGTGCCTTGCGTGACAGATCAGATCAACCACAGCTGTGGGAGTTTTTGTGCTGCGCCAGACAACAGAAAATAAAACAATGTAAAAATGAAGATGACAGGCTTCGTGCCTTTGGGGCAGGTCTGTTATTGGAATACGGTCTGCGGCAGTATGGTTACACGCAGACAATACCTGTGGGATCGCCTGCAGCAGCAGAGTTGGAGCAGACCGGACAAACACGGTCTTTGCAGCAGGTAAGATTCGTTTATGGTAAAAATGGGAAGCCGTATCTTGGGACAGGGCAGGGAGAACGGCTTCCGCTTATGTTTAACCTCAGCCATTCGGGCATGTATGTGGCAGCAGCTTTTGGCACAGAGGATGTAGGTGTGGATGTGGAGCTGATACGCACCGGAAAACAGAAGATCGCACAGCGTTTTTTTGCAGAAGATGAGAGAAAATATCTGGAAAAATGTTGGACGGATGAGGCTTTTACCGGAATATGGACGAGGAAGGAAGCCTACATCAAGGCGGTTGGAACAGGGATCGCAATGTCTTTGGATTCTTTTTCCACGATGGAAGAACAGGTGGGAGAATATTATCTGAAAACATGGAATGTCGAACGGGATGTCTGGCTGTCTGTCTGCCGGAAAGGGAGTGCGATCGAACGCTGTCTGCCGGAGAAAATCGCATTAGAACAGGTGTTTTTATAAGAGACAGATCTGCAGATCATAATGAGAATGGTACAGGATCAGTACCGATAGAGATGGAAAATGGAGGTTGGGATTCATGTATGACGAGTTGACCGAACAGGACATAAAAAAAATGGAAGAAGAGATTGAGTATCGGAAGCTGGTTGTGAGAAAAAATGCGCTGGAAGCAGTCAAAGAAGCACGTGCGCATGGTGACCTCAGTGAAAATTTTGAATACCATGCAGCAAAAAAAGACAAAAATCAGAATGAGAGCCGTATCCGTTATCTGGAGAAAATGATCAGAACGGCAAAGATTATTTCCACGGATTCTGCGGATGATGAAGTCGGAATGAACAATACTGTTACCGTCTATTTTGAGGATGATGACGAGGAAGAAACCTATAAAATTGTCACAACCATCCGCGGTAATTCCCTGAAAAATCTGATCAGTAACGAATCGCCTCTCGGAAAAGCATTGTTGGGGCACAAAATAGGTGACCACTGCGAAGTAAAAGTAAACGATAACTATTCCTATTTTGTAGAGATACGAAAAATCGAGAATACGGTGGATGATGGAACGGATAAACTGAGAAGTTTTTAATATATAAGAAAGAAGATTGAGGAACAAAAAGATGAGATTAACAGAATTATTAAACAAAGATGAAGTGACGATTTCCTGCGAGCTTTTTCCGCCAAAACAGGGTGCGCAGTTGGAAAATTATAAAAATATCGTAAAAGATATGGCGGCATTAAAGCCGGCATATATGAGTGTCACTTACGGCGCAACAGGTGGAACATCTGATTATACGGTAAAGCTAGCAGAGGAAGTACGTAACAATAACATTCCGGCGTTGGCACATCTGACCTGTGCCTCTTCCACCAGAGAAAAGGTGGCATCTGTCATTGAGGAGTTAAAGGCAGCAAATATCGAGAATATCCTTGCACTCCGTGGCGATATTCCTGCAAATGCAGATTTTCCGCTGCCGGATCAGTACAAGCACGCAAGTGAACTGATCGCAGATATCAAAGCACAGGGTGATTTCTGTATCGGTGGTGCATGCTACCCGGAAGGACACCCGGAAGCAGCAACGATTTTTGAAGATCTCGACCATTTGAAAGAGAAAGTGGATGCAGGATGCGAGTTCCTCACCACACAGATGTTTTTTGACAATAACATTTTATACAATTTTATGTACAAGGCATTAAAAAAAGGAATAGATGTTCCGATTGTAGCAGGCATTATGCCTGTCACCAACGCAAGCCAGATCAAACGTATCACATCTTTGTCCGGCAATATGGTTCCACCGAGATTTCTTGCGATCGTAGACAGGTTTGGAGACAACCCGGCAGCAATGCGTCAGGCGGGAATTGCATATGCAACAGAGCAGATCATTGATCTGATCGCCAACGGTGTCAATCATGTGCATATTTACACGATGAATAAACCGGATGTTGCAGGAGAGATTTTGGACAATCTTTCCAATATCTATGTGAGATAGTGGATGTAAAATGATTGCTTAAAATGTGAAGAAAAATCAATATTTATGAAATGACAGGATACCTCCTGAGCAGATGCGGGTAACAACCCCGAATCTGCCGGGAGGTATTTTTGCGTAATTGAAGAAACAAAGTGCATTTTTCGTGCGGTCTGCTGCATAAAATATTCGTGTGACCATTGTGTGACCGGGGATACCTATAATAACACAAGGATTTATAAAAAATTCAATGGATGAGCGGAGGAGATGGAGAGTGAAGAAAAAATACATGCTTATGGGAATCGCTGCAGTATTGATCCTGGCAACGATGGTTGGCGGAACGCTTGCAGCTCTGAATACAAAAAGTGAAAAGGCAGTGGCAAATATTTCCATTAAGAGTGTGGGAGTCACGGTGATCGGGGATCAGCCTGTGGCACTGGCAGACGGCGGGGAAAAAGAACCGGTTACGATCGTACCGGGGGAAACGATCGTCATGCCGAAGGCAGTACAAAACGATATCCCGGATGGTTATGATGTGTATGTAAAAGTAGTTATTTATCATGCATGGGATACAAAAAGCGGCGGACTTGTGAGTGCAGGGGAGGCGGATGATATCTATGTACATAATCAGGACTGGATCATCGGGTATGAGGATGATGAGCAGACGGTGATGTACTACACAAAGCCGCTGGCTCCAGAGCAGACGACAACAAACTTTATGGACGGAATTCATTTTAAGGAATCTATGGGAAATGGATTTGCAGATGCAGTCTATACGTTAGAATACGAAGTTACGGCAGTTCAGGCGAATAACGCAAAAGATGCGATCGCAGCAGAGCTTGGCGTGTTCCCGGAGTTTGATGAAAATGGAACGATTTTGTCTGTTTCAGAAACAAGATAACGGTTGAAGGAGATTGGATCATATGAAAATAAAAAACATGGCAGCCGTTCTGTTGCTTATTTGGACTTGTGGATTTTCATCGGTGGTCAGTGCGGCGGAAATTCAGACTGTGCAGCTGACAGAGGAAAATCAGCTTGTGTATACAAAAGATAAGACAGAACTTGCCGGTGCTTTTGATGGCATGGCACCCGGAGACAGCAGGACCGTTGTCATTAAAATCGAGAATCAAAACAGTCATAAGGCATCTTTTTTTATTTCGCAGAAGACAACGGATGCTTTGGAAGAAGCAGGAAAAGCGTCTGGCGGAGCATATGAGTTTCAGGTGGAGATCGGCAATGATACCGGAAGGATATCTTTGCTGGATGCAGATGCCGGTGGATATGCGGAAAATGTGGCAAGTGCCGAAGGTTTAGCAGAAATTACAGAATTGAATGAGTATCGTTATATGACAGCTCTGGATCCGGGGGAGTCGGCGGATGTCTATGTGACATTGACTTTAGACGGCGAGGGCATGGACAGCGCAGATGGAATTGATTATTCGCGTGCAGCAGGTGCGATGGAATTTGAATTCCGGGCGTACTATGCAGACGACAGAAAGCCGGTTGTGATCACAAATTATGTGACGGAGTACGGAGAAGACAATGTGGTGACAAAGGTTGTAAAGAAAGTGATTCCAAAGACTGTCACAGAACAGCTTGTTCCACTGGCAAATGGTGTCAGGACAGGAGATCCTCTGACAGTGACGGTATCTGCAGGAGTTCTGGTGGCAGGTATAGTGATTGTTAGTATCGCAGTGAAAAAAAGAAAGGTGGAGCGCAAGTCATGAAAAAAGTAAAAAAAATAATTACGGGCTTTCTTACGGTTTTTATCTTCATGGCGCTGGTGCTTCCGATGACAACGGTGAAAGCTTCGGAAGAGAAAGAAGCGGTGGAAAAAAGAATGTATACAGTGACATTCCGTGCAGGAAATATTGCTTGTTTTGATATAGATAAGATCACTGTTTCCGAAGGGATGGAAGTGACAAAAAATTATATTAAGGTAAAAGTTGCAAAGGGAGATACACTTGCTTTCACAGTGCCTGGCTGGGAAAGTGATGCAGGGCTGACATCATGGTTTTCTAACTGCCTGCACTATGAAAAAGAGGCAGCATATGGGTTGAAAGCTTTTAACGGTGTTGTGGGAACTGTGGTGGAGCGGAATACAGAGTATGTTTTGGATTATAAACGTCTGATCGATCCGGTTTCCTATACGGTGAGTTTCATAGACAGTCAGACAAAGGAACAGATTGCGGCTCCGCAGATCACCTATGGAAATGCAGAGGAAACAATCACGGTCATTCCGGTGACTGTTCCGGATTATACACCGGTAGAGAGCAGTAAAATTATAAAACTGGAAAAAGGGAAAGAGAACACGGCAACGTTTGAATACCGCTACACCGGGGCTGTGGAGACAATTACCAGCACAGTGACAAACGTGGTTCCGGGCACAACACGGACAGAGACAGTCGTAAGTGAGGTCGAGGAGACGGTCATCGTTCCCGGAGCTGCCCAGCCGTCCGGTGTTACTGCAAATGTAGTAAATAATGCGTCAAATGCAGCAGACAACCGCGCAAATGGTGGCGGTAATGCAGCAAATACAGCGGCAACGAATACAGCAAATAACGTGGCAGATAATAGTGCGAATAACGCAGACCAGAACGTAGACAATGGCAATGTTGAAATTCCGGAGGAGCAGACTCCGTTGGTCGATGGAGTTGTCGACATCGAAGAGAGCGAGACACCGTTGGCAAACACAGCAGAGGATGAGAGCACCGTTTCCGGCGATGTGGACGGGAAAGATGCCGACCTTGCAGCACAGGAGATCGATGCAGCATCTGTACCGGTGGCTGTGCCGGTGATCGGCGGTATTGCAGCAGTTTTTATTGCGGGACTGATTGCTTTCCTTGTATATAAAAATAGAAAAAGGTCGAAGTAAGCAGGATTTTTAGGTACGGTATTCGACTTTTATGGCAATGCATGCATGTTAGACTTACAGGAAAAATCTGGCAGTCAGAGCTGGAAAAGAGGAGGAGAACTGCATGCTGACGATTCGGACTCTGGGAAAATTTCAGATCAGGGATGAAGAACATATTGTGAATGAGGAAGAGATACGGTCTCCCAAAATGATAAATCTGCTGGCTTATCTGATTATTCACAGAAATCAGACACTGACTTTTTATGACATGGCAGATGCACTGTGGCAGGAGGAAGAAACGGGAAATCCGGCAGGTGCATTGAAAAATCTGATGTATCGTCTGAGAGTCTTTCTGAAGAAAAACTTTGGAGATGAGGATTTTATCCTGACCGATCATGGTTCCTACCGCTGGAATCCCAGACAGGAGGTGGCGGTGGATGCAGAACAGTTCGAACAAATGTTTGAATCTGCAAAGCAGAAAACTATTTCAGAGGGGGAGGCAATCCGGAAATTAAAAGCGGCGCTTGCACTCTATCAGGGTGATTTCATGACAAAAGTTGCAGATATGCACTGGGTGATGACGCTGAATACTTATTATCACTCTTTGTATTTAAACTGCGTCCGGTATCTGTGCGAATATTATGTCAGCACAGAAAAATTTGAAGAGTTAGAACAGCTTTGCAGTCAGGCACTTCAATGGGAAAGTCTTGATGAAGAGTTATATTGTTATCTGATCAGAGCATTGGCAGGAAAAAATAAAATTGGTTCCGCCCTGGAAGTTTATGAGAATGCCTGTCGGACGTTGCAGCAGCAGCTTGGAATTTGTGGACTGTCAAAATTAAAGGGCGTTTATGACAAATTACTGAGACAGAATAAAAGCGGAAATGTGCAGGGAATTGCACAGGTACATCAGGATATTGCAGAACAGAATCCAGCGGGAGCGTTTTTGTGCGGGTATCCGGTCTTTCGGGAAATTTGCAGGCTTCAGGTGAGAAAGACAGCGCGTTTTGATGAAAATGAATATATTCTGCTTCTGACCTTAAAGGCGGGGGAGTATACCGGAAGCAGAGTCAGTGATGTAGATCTGTTCCGCATCCGCAATGCGATGCCGCATCTGGCGGAGACATTGAAAAAATCGCTCCGTCCAGGGGATGCAGTGGCACAGTTCAGTGATTCGCAGTATGTGATTTTGCTTTCTGCATGCACTTATGAGGGTGGAATGCTGGCCGCAAACCGGATTATTTCAAAATTTTATCAGGATCATAAAGTTTACCGGAATCTGAAAATCAAGATCCATATAGAGAAAGTGAAAACAGCGGAACATATTTTAAACAAATACAGTGGATGAGATCTTTGGAAGAGAAAACAGTAGATCAAAGGGCAAAAGTAAGGAGGATTCTATGAAATTTGCAGCGAGTGTAAAAAAAGTGATAGCATTCCTGTTATGTTTGGCTTTGCTGACATCCGATGTGACCGTCACCAATGCGACAAGTGTAGACACCACGGATGTTTTTACGGAAATTTCCACAGAGATGTTGAATGAGACGAAAAATGCAGGGCAGGAAAGTACCGGGCAGGAAGGAAAAATGTCAGATCCAGACGGAACAGGAAATACAGAAAAAGTCAGGAATACAGAGAACAGCGAGAGCACGAAAGTGACCAACAACATCGGGAATGCAATAGGCACGGAAGCAGTCGAAGGCACGGAAGCAGTCGAAGGCACGGAAGCAGTCGAAGGCACCGAAGCAATCGAGAACACAGAAGTGACCGATGACACAGAGAGCACTGAGGCGACTGAAGCAATCGAGGAGACGGAGAACACAGAGGAGACAGAACAACCGGAATTAAAAACCGTCTTCGACTATTCCAATGACGCAGTCCGCGTGGTCGTGACACTTTCGAATGAGACCGATCTTCCGGCAGGCGCAGAGCTTGTCGTGGCACCGGTAGCCGTCACAGCAGAAATGGAAGCATCCATCGATAAAGCGATGGAGGGCGAGTCGAAAGAAAAAGAAGAGGTTGTGGCGTATGACATCTCCTTTGTAAAAGATGGAAAAGAAGTGGAGCCAGGGGCAACCGTGCAGGTGCAGTTATCGCTTGCGCAGGTGAAAGAGGGCGATTCGGCGAGCGTGTATCATTTTGATGAGACAAAAAATGAGATGTTGGATATGAATGCGAACACTTCTGCCGACGGCGAGGTGACATTTGGCACGGATCATTTTTCAAAATATGTCATCGTCAATCATGGAGATAACAACGTGACCGTGACCATCGAACATTATGACAACAGCAAATATCAGGCGCAGGATGAGCAGAGTGCAAAAATTTACAGCGATGATGTCTGCACGATGGCACCGGGAGCAAAAATCAGCGACTACAATAAGGCGTTAAACTGGGATGTGGATCATGTGCAGGTAAACGGAGAAGCATTTTCCCAAAGTGAACTTGAAAACATTGAGATCCATGAGGACAGTGTTGTAAAAGTTTTTTATCAGGCAAAAAATACGGACTATATCGGTGAGGCATCGTTTTATGACTACGAGGTGATTCCTTATGACACAGCCGGACAGCAGAGGGCGTATCTGAGTATCAATGCAGATTCCAACTATCCGTCTGAGCAAAAAGATAACCGTTTCACGGTCGGAACGGTATCCCAGAATTTAAGTGAAAATCAATATGACACCGTCACGAAAAAAACAGGTCAAAACGGAACCACAGACGACCAGCATATCAACGTGTATACCGGAGGAACTGGAGAAAATGCAAAAAAAACAGGAATCGTTACCGGGTTAAGTGATGATTACAAAGAAGTTCTTTTCAGTGTGAATGAACCGGGCGTTTTTCCGAAAGACGGAGCAGCTGCGGCAGGGACAAAAGGACTGACAGTAAAAGAAGGATACAGGTTAAAATTTTCACAAAGTGGTGACACTTATGAACTGAAAGAAGTTTTAGACAAAGAGGACAACGTGGCAGCAACTGCGGGGGCGGATTTCCTGCCATTTGGAAATAATAATTTTTATTTTGGACTCCGCTATGACGTTACCTTTACACTTGGAGATTATATCGGGGAACTGAACTATTCTTTTACCGGGGATGATGATCTCTGGGTGATTCTGGATGGGAAACAGGTGGTCATCGATCTTGGCGGTATCCATGACGCTCTGACAGATACGGTCGATCTCTGGAAATATATTGACAGGACAGACAAAAACAAAGAACATCATCTGACCATTTTATATATGGAGCGCGGTGCAGGAAAGGCAAACTGTAACATGAAGTTTACGCTTCCGAATGCGGACGTGATCAAAGTGGTGGACGACGACGTGCCGGATATCCCGCCGGAGAAACCGGTTGATTTTACGGAGAAGGATGTGGAATATCATAAGACAGCGAAACTGACTGACTGGGAGAACAGAGAGTATCAGATTGATCTTGACGCAAGTTCGCTTGCTACCTCGCAGAGCACAGTTGAAAAAATACAGACAGTGGATGCCATGATGGTATTTGATCTGTCCGGCTCGATGAATGAAATTATGTCCGGTCAAAATCAATTAAAGGATATCGGAGAATTCAGCAGAGTGAAGAATCAGATGGATATCAATAAAGTGTACTACTGGAATAAATATGAAAAGAGTGGCTGGTGGCCATGGACATATGATAAGAGTGTCGGGATGGGAACAGCGGCTGTATCCGGTAATGTGTATGCGAAGTATCCGGTAAAATATATCGACGGACAATGGAAAAAGTATGTGGACGGCAGTTATCAGAGCATTTCAGACAGTGATGTGATGGCAGTATGGACGTCTAAGATTTCTGCGTTAAAAGACGCCGCCAGCGGATTTGTGACAGGTATTTCCGATACATCACCGGACAGTCTGGTCGGAATCGCCACCTTTTATGGCATTGGCAATGGGTGGAACAGCAGTACCGAGGGCAAATTAAACCACGGTCTTTCGAAGGTAAATAAAAATGAGATGTTAAAGTCCGTCAATGCGCTTTTTGCGGACGGCGGTACCTCTCCACAGAAAGGACTGGAGCATGCATACAGCGAATTGCAGAAGGCAGAAGATGGCAACAAAAAATATGTGATCCTGTTCTCCGACGGAGAGCCTTCGGACAGCAATGACAAAATGGAGACAGAAGCATCAGCGGTGAAGCTGAAAGAGGCAGGCTATACGGTCATCACAGTCGGGCTTGGTTTAAATAACGAGACTGCCACATGGCTGGGAGAGAAAGTGGCGTCAGCCGGCTGTGCATTTACGGCGGATACTGCGGAGGAGTTAAACAAAATCTTTCAGAACATCCAGAGCACGATCACACAGTCAAGATCCCTGACCGGAGTGCAGGTGACGGACATTATTGATGCGGAATTTGAGCTGACAGATGCCGAGATCCAACGTCTGAGAGCGGATGGCGCACAGGTAACGGTCAATGAGGATGGCACAACGACGGTCAGCTGGCTTGATCAGGAAGTAAAGCCAAAGGAAAACGGCGCCTCCGGCTGGCAGAAAACAATCCATATCGTGGCAAAAGAATCCTGTCTGGGTGGAAATAATATGACTACAAATGTAAATCCGTATTCCTTTTTAAGCTTTGGCGGCACACAGCTGGAATTGCCGCAGCCGACCGTGAATGTGAGAATTGCGTATCAGATCACAGACACAGCAGATACGATTTTTCTCGGGGAAAATCTGGAAAACTATGCAGATGATGCGGCAGTGCGCATGAAAGATGCGGACAGCGCCAAAATGACAAAGGTGTATCTGACGTTCTACACGGACAAAGGCTGCCGTGAGGAGATCACGCAGGAAAACCTGAAAAAAGAGAGACCTAAACAGGATACCACGTATTACGCAAAAGCATTTCTGCCGGTGGAGGAAGCGACAGATGCTTCCAACGCAAACTCCACGTTAAACGGTGTGATCTATAAAAATGAGACACAGGTGGAGGCAGCGCATGCGGATGGGGAAGCCTATGCAGGAAAATATGACGTGAAAGTGAAAACGGGAACGCTTACGATCACAAAGAAAATCAGTAAAAAAGATATCAGAGCGTGTGAGGGTGATCCGATCTTTACATTTAAGATCACCAATCAGACGACAGGCGATGTTTATTATAAGACGTTAAGATTTGGAGAGAAAAGCGCAGAGAAGCAGAACACGACAACCGGAATGTTCAATGTGAAAGCACAGACGACACTGGAAGGACTTGCGCAGGGAATCTATAAAGTAGAAGAACTTGACACGATGGGCTTTACGTTAAAAGAGTTTACCGCAGACACAAACTGTGCATCACAGATTGCCGGAAACAGCGCACAATTTGCAGTTGGTATCCGCAGCAGAGACGAGGCCTGCAGCTTTGACGCAGAGGACTTTGTCACAACAGCGGCAGATTTACACTTGCAGGCAGACCGTGTGAACGTCACAGCCAAAAACAATAAGACCAGAAGTGATGGAAAGCTCACGGATACGGATGCCGTGAAAAATCAATTTGTGATCCATGAAAAAGCAACCAGGACGACAGATGTTGATAATCATTCCACAACAGATGTGCGCAAATAATCGGAGGCAGTGTGTATGAAAGAAATATGGAAAAAGAAAAAAATATTTGTGATTACAATTGCACTGATGGTTGGAATTATTGGAACAGCAGCAACATTTGCAATTATCACAGCAACAGCAGGAACGGTGACCAATACGTTTCAGGCGGCAAAAGTGGCGACTGAGATCGAGGAAGAGTTTGAGGGCAAAATCAAAGCAGGAAGCACCGTGAAAAAGAATCCGAGTGTAAAAAACACTGGAATTTCGGATGCATTTGTCCGGGCCAGGATCACGATCTCACCGGAACAGACAGAAGTGACGCTGTTAAACGGCACCTGGAACGGAACTGCTTTTACGGAGAAAGGCAAGGCAGCGGACAGCATTGCGACCGAGAGTACGCTGTATGATCCCGATGGTGACGGAACCGGCTGGTATCAGGGCACGGACGGCTGGTTTTACTACAACAGTCCGGTTGCGCCGGGGCAGAACACGGATAATTTATTTGATGCAGTAAAAATTGGAAATGTGACAAAAAATTTCGATATCACGGTTTATCAGGAGGCAGTGTTTGCCGGAAGTTATGAGGCCGGAGATAAAGTAGGGCTTCCGGTTTTGAAGGGATTTTTTGCAGAAGTAACCAAATAAGTCAGAAAGGCGCAAAAGAAAATGACAAAGAAAATTTGCAATGTATTATCAATGGTGGTATTTCTCGGACTGCTTGTGATCGCAGGCTTTCTGTTTGTCCCGAAAATGCTTGGATATGATGAGTATGCGGTCTTAAGCGGCAGCATGGAACCAGGGATCCCGGTCGGGGCGATCGTCTACGATAAAAATTTTACCGGGAGTGAGGCGAGGGATGGAGCAGTCGTCACTTATCAGCTTCCGGCGGGAACGCTGGTGACGCACAGGATCATTTCGGTGGATAAGGAGGAACAGACCGTTGTCACGCAGGGAGACGCTAATAATATTGCAGATGCAGCTCCTGTTGCATGGCAGCAGATCATCGGGGTGTATGCATTTCATATCCCGTATCTTGGATATATTTCCATTTATGCAAAGACACCGCTTGGTATTGCGGTGGTGTGCGGTGTTTTAATTGTGCTGATCCTCTTAAACTTCATCCCGGATATTTTAGAGGAGGATAAGAAGAAAATTTCAGATACGGAATGAAGAAACGTTACTGAAATTTCTGATATATGACCGCCGTGTGACCATTGAGTGATAAAACAGTATCGTGACAAAAAGGTTTCTGATAAGGCAGGAACCGCAAGTTACAGAATGGAAAGTACATAAGAATGAAAAGATTATCATGAAATGAAAAAGGAGATCAGAAATTATGAAGAAAACAAAATTAGTCACACTGCTTGGAGCAATCAGCCTGCTTGGAGCAATTGGTGCAGGCAGCACATTCGCTTACCTGACGAGCACAACCGGAACTGTCACCAACACCTTTACCGTCGGCAATGTAAACTTTGATGATGATCCGCTGACAGGCGGTTTATCCGAGTCCAAAGTGGCAAGAGATGAAAACAGCAATCTGTATGTGGATGCTGATGGCACCGGAGAGTGGACGGTAAAAGAAAATAAGTACGAGGATCTGGTTGCAGGAGAAGTGGTATACAAAGATCCGACCGTACACATGGCAGATGATTCACAGGACGCATGGGTATTTGCGAAAATCGTGAATGAAAACCCGGAACTTACGATCACATATGCTTCTGACTGGGTAGATGTGACAGACGCTTATAAAACAGCACAGAACTTAAATAATATTGACTACAAAGTATATGCAAAAAAAGATGTGATTTCCAAATCCGCTCATTCTACCATCTTTGAAGAAGTAACGGTTGGAAACAATGTGACAGAGAATACCACATTTACCGATATTAAAGTTTCTGCATGTGCAGTTCAGGCAGCCGGCTTTGCAAATTACACAGACGCACTTGCACAGGTTTCTTTCAACTAAATAAAAGGTAAAACATCTGAGCAGACTTTCATAGGGGCTATGAGGTCTGCTCATTTTGTGGTACAATCTAAAACAGTGCAGATAGTTTTTTACGTGCACAGCAGAGTAAAGTGGGAGAGAAACGGGCATGAAACAAAATAAAAGCAGCCGGTCAACGGTTCTTCTTTTTCTTCTTGGCGCAGCGCTGATCGTGGCAGCACTCATTATGCTGGTGCCGGATCTTTTGAATTACAAACAGTCCAACGACACCTATGAGGCATTAAAGGAAAACTATATTTCAGAGAAAGCGGAGAATACGGAAGTGGCGGAGGAGACAGAGGGGGATGATTCGTGGTGGTATACAGATGTGGATGTGAAGCTGGAAGAACTTCAGCAGGTCAATGCGGATATTATCGGCTGGATACGGTTTGATAATCTGGAGCAGCTCAGTTATCCGGTTTTATATTCCGGGGATGATGAGAAGTATCTTCGCACGGATATTTACGGAAATCAGACGATTGCCGGATGTATTTTTATGGAGGGGATGAACACACCGGATTTTCAGGATTACCATACAATCCTATATGGGCACAACATGAAAAACTTAAGCATGTTTGGCAGCCTGAAAAAATATAAAACAGAGGATTTTTATAAAGATCATCAGTTTTTTACGATCTATACATCAGAGTGTGCGTACCGTTATCAGATTTTTGCCTACTATGATGTGCCGGAAACCGACGAAGTTTACACGGTTGGCTTTGCGCCGGATGATACTTTTCAAAAATTTATTGATAAGATGAAACAAAAGTCCTATGATGATACAGGAGTGAACGTGACGAAAGACGATCATATTATGACACTGTCGACCTGTTCTACCACGGGAAAACGTTTTGTAGTGCATGCAGTGCGCATCGGGGAACATGCGTTGGAGAAATAGAAAAAGAACAACATAAGGAGAAAAACAATGAAAAGACCAGAAGAATTGAGTCATATGCTGACAGAGATGTACAATGATACGAAGGATGGAAAAATTCACTGGAACATCAGTGTGCAGACAACAGAAAATAATGAAGTATCTGAGAAACCGGTCGAAGTGGAGGACGGTGTATCCTGGACGATCGATGAATGTTATGTTTCTTATTACTGTAAATACAAGGGACAGGATTTTCTGATGATCACCTATGAGATGATCAAAACTGCCGGAGATAAGGTGCATACGACCAACATGATCTTCCTTCCACCGCTTGGAATCCGTGTGTTCCAGCTGCCAATGCTGCTGCCGTATGCGGTTCAGGCGTCCGGTGTGCTGGCAAATCAGATCCACAATCTGTGGGAATTACTGCTTGCGATGAAAAAGGCAGATCCGGAGAGTGTATTTATGGAAGTGTCAGCAGGAAAACTTGTGATCGAGGATGAAAAATAACCCTTGAGAGATTGATATCTATAAGCTTGTACATATGGATAGTATAAGGAAAAAGATGTTCGTGGATCTGGTTGTACCACAGAACATCTTTTTTGATGCAAAATCAGGTAAAATAAGAATATCCTTGAAAACATTTTGGAAGAGTCTCTCCAGAAATCCCAAAAAAAAAGGGAAATAATCAATTGGAAATAATATACAATTTTGTCAAAAAGTATATGAAAATGTAAATAATGTTGAAACTTTATAAAAAAAGTGTTAAAATCATAACAATCACTGGTATGACCAGAAATAATAATTTTATGAGGGAGGAAACAATATGTTAAATCATGGACTGTTGTTTCAGGTTTACGGCGAGGGAGCTGCATGGCAGTTTCTTGGCTGGATTTTAGTTTTTACCTGTCTCGTACTTGCAAATGAAATTGCCAGACGTACAAAAGCCGGCGGAATGTTATGTTTCGTTGTTCTTCCAATCATTCTGACAGTTTACTTTATTGCAATTTACGTTTCAGCAGCAGCGGGAGCTGAATGGGCACTTAATAACAATACATATGTACATATGACAAGCTGGTTCCACTATGCGAAGTTATATGCAGCTACAGCTGGATGTATTGGTTTTATGATGCTCAAATACAAATGGGGTATTGGTAAAACACAGTGGTTTAAGGCTTTCCCATTTGTCATCGTAGCAATCAACATTTTGATCGCAGTATGCAGCGATTTCGAATCTGCAATCAGAGGTGCACATGCACTTGCAGAGACAGGAACAAGCTGGTGGTTATCATCTGAAGGCGTATGGTTATATGGTGGATGGTGGAACGTTCTCAACGGTCTTGCAGGTATTATCAATATCTTATGTATGACAGGCTGGTGGGGAATCTACTCATCTAAGAAAAAAGATGATATGTTATGGCCGGATATGACATGGATGTTCATCTTAGCTTATGATGTATGGAACTTCCAGTATACTTACTTAAACCTTCCGACTCATTCCTGGTATTGTGGTGTTGCATTATTACTTGCACCTACATTTGCTGCAGCATTCTGGAACAAAGGTGGCTGGATTCAGAACCGTGCTAACACATTAGCATTATGGTGTATGTTTGCCCAGGTATTCCCATTATTCCAGGATCAGGGTAAATTCGCAGTTATCCCAAGGCTCTACGCAGATGGATTCATGGATGCAGCTACACATCCAACAGCAGTAGATCCTACAGCACAGGGTGTGATCTCTGTTCTTTCAATTGTAGTCAACGTTGTTGTATTCGCTGCGATCATCAAACGTTCTATGAAGTTAAAGAAGAATCCTTACAAAGATGAGATCTGGAAAGGCACAAAAGATTACGAAGAAGCTATGTCCCGTGCGGAATAATCTTCATCAGATCTGTAATGAAAAATGAGCACTGTATGGTGCATGAAAAAAGTCTGCTGGCAGGTAGTACCTGTCGGCAGACTTTTTTACTATAGAACAAAATAAAAAGCGATGTTTTATTTACACATCTCCGCAATATCATAAATCAGTTTTTTGGAATCTTCCCATCCAAGGCAAGGATCTGTGATAGATTTTCCATAAATATGATCGTGGATCTTCTGAGATCCTTCTTCAATATAACTCTCGATCATCACACCTTTTACCATGTTATGGATGTCTTGCGATAACTGACGGTTATGCATAACTTCCTTAACAATACGGATCTGTTCTTTGAACTGCTTGCCGGAATTGGAGTGGTTTGCATCAATAATGGCAGCCGGGTTTACAAGATCCATTTTGGCATACATATCACAGAGACGGATCAGATCTTCATAATGATAGTTCTGCGTGCTGTTTCCGTGTTTGCTTACGGCGCCGCGGAGTACAACGTGGGTTAATGGATTTCCGGTTGTCTCCACTTCATAGCCACGGTAAACAAAATGGTGTGGATGCTGGGCAGCATAAACGGAGTTGAGCATAACGGCAAAGTCGCCGCTGGTTGGATTTTTCATTCCGGATGCAACATCAAAACCGCTGACGGTAAGACGGTGCTGCTGGTCTTCAACCGAACGTGCACCGATCGCAACGTAGGAGAGCAGGTCTTCTACATATCCCCAGTTTTCCGGGTAAAGCATTTCGTCTGCACAGGTGAGACCGCTTTCTTCAATTGCACGGATGTGCATTTTGCGCATGGCGATCAGACCTTCCACCATATCCGGTGCTTTTTCAGGGTCAGGCTGGGAAGCGATTCCCTTGTAGCCTTCACCGGTGGTACGTGGTTTATTTGTATACACACGCGGGATGATGATCAGCTTGTCTTTGACATCTTCCTGGATGGAAGTGAGACGGCTGACATAATCGCATACAGAATCTTCGTTGTCTGCAGAACAAGGTCCGATGATGACAAGAAAACGGTTGTCAAGACCTTTGATCACATTGCTGATCTCTGCGTCACGCTGTTTTTTTAACTCCTGCAATTTCTCTGACAGAGGATATCTTTCTTGGATCTGGGCAGGAGAAGGTAATTCGTTTAAAAATGTGAAACTCATGTGAAACTCTCCTTTAGTAGGTTATATTAACAGTCATTCTAATAGATTGTGAATAAATTGTCAAATTCACAGATGTTCCAATTTTTTATAGCCTCCATGAATACTATTTATATTGCATGCATTGAATATTAGAGTCTGGTGTTTTAAAATAGAAATGATCGTGGAACAATAAATCAGGCAGAGTTTCGCAAATCCGGTTTAGGATGGATAAAAAAGGAGCAGGACAGGCATATGGAGATTAAGGGAAAAACAATTGGAACAGGAAAACCACTTTTATGCGTTCCGGTTATGGAAAGTAATAAAGAAGAGATCATAGACGAATTACGGACACTTGCAAAAAGTGAAGCAGATATAGTGGAATGGCGTATAGATACTTTCGTGGATTATAAGAATTACAACGCAGTGCGCGAAGTGTTTGCGGCTGCGGCAGAGTGCATGAAAGAGAAGATTTTCTTATATACATTCCGAACCAAAAAACAGGGCGGCATGGGAGAACTCGCACCGGATGAACTGAACGACCTTCATGATCTTGCGGCAGAGTCAGGATGCGTGGATTTGCTTGATCTGGAATTTTTTGAGGAGGAGCATCCGGCAAGAAAAATCAGAAAGCTTCATAAACAGGGCTTGAAAGTCATTGCCTCCCACCATGATTTTTATGAGACGCCGGACAGAGAAGTTATGAAGATGCTGTTAGAACAGATGTGTGCAGGAGGTGCAGATATTGTAAAACTTGCAGTTATGCCACAGAATATGGAGGATGTTTTAAAACTGTTATCTGTGACGTATGAGTTCAAGGAAGAGAATCCGGACACGCCGGTCATTACAATGTCCATGGGAAAGATGGGGATGATCAGCAGGCTGTGCGGCGAGAGTTTTGGCGCAGCGGTCACTTTTGCGGCACACAAAAAAGCGAGTGCACCAGGTCAGATGGAGATGCATGAGGTGGCTGATATTTTGGAGAAAATGCATAAAATTATTAAATAAGTATAAACAAAAGAGAAAATAAATGGAAACACCGGCAAATTTCTTGACATAGATATTTGCCGGTGTTATTATTTGACACATGCAATATATAACAATGTTAAATAATAGCAGGTGGTGAGTGAATTATGGATAAATTATATGAAGAACTGTTCCGCGCGATGAATCAGTTCCGCAAGCTGAAATTTGCGGAGATGTTTCCGATGATCAACAGGACAGATTTTTTCGTAATGTGTACGATTATGGATAAAGGGGAGAATGGAAAGATTACCATTTCGGAACTTGCATCCAGAGCGAAAATGCTTCCATCCGCGATTTCCAGAACTTTAAAAGGGTTAGAAGAGCGCGGATATGTGGAGCGGAATATCAATAAAAATGACAGACGGAATACGTATGTGGAACTGACTGCAGAGGGAGAACGTCTGACAGAGGAAGCAAGGCAGATCATGGCGGACTTCGGCAAATCTGTGATGTCACAGGTGGATGAGGCAGATATGAAACACCTGATTTCTTATTTGGATAACATTTATCATATTGCGGAAAAAGAGATTGAAGCTAGAAAAGGGCAAGGCAGAAGAAAGGAAAGGGAACATGAGTAAGATTTTTAAAAATATGATTCCATATTGGAAATCAATTGTGATTATCATTGCGTTACTCTTTGTGCAGGCATGGTGTGATCTGTCACTACCGTCTTACACATCGGATATCATTGATGTTGGTATCCAGAACTATGGTGTGGAACATGTAGTGCCGGAGGCATTGACTGCGGATGAGTTTGAAACGGCAGAGTTATTCATGACGGATGAGGAGGCAGATCTCTGGGAGAGTATCTATGAGAAAGACGGTGATATTTACCGGCTGCAGGTGACATCCAGATCAGAATTAAACGAGATCGATGACACACTGGCAGTTCCGCTCATTATGAATTATCAGATGAGTGCGATGGAAGACTCTGCAGTAAAAGAGCATGTTGCAAAACCGACCGGGGCAGATGCCGGTACTCTGGAAAAAGACACCTTACTTTCCATGAGAGACAGCATGGAAGAGACCATTGATACAATGGGAAGTTCCCTTGTGAAATCCATGGGCGCAGCCTATGCGGTATCCTGCGATAAAGCGGCAGGAATTGACGTGGAAAAGATTCAGAAAAGTTATCTTGTCACAGCCGGACTGAAAATGGTCGGCATGGCGCTGATGATCGGAATCGTGACGGTTTTAGTGGGCTTCTTTGCCTCCCGTGTCGGTGCAGGCATCGGAAGAACATTAAGAGAGAAAGTATTTAAACAGGTTGTTGGATTTTCTAATGCGGAGATGGATAAATTTTCCACAGCTTCCCTGATTACAAGAAGCACGAATGATATCCAGCAGATCCAGATGGTTTCGGTTATGCTGCTTCGTATGGTAGCGTATGCACCGATCTTAGGCATTGGCGGTGTGTTAAAAGTCGTGCAGACCGGAGCCGGAATGGGATGGATCATTGTCCTTGCGATCCTTGTGATCCTTGGTTATGTGATGGTGCTGATGGCAGTTGCCATGCCAAAGTTCCAGTTGATGCAGAAGCTGGTGGATAATATCAATCTGGTATCCAGAGAGATTCTGACCGGTCTTTCGGTCATCCGTGCTTTCGGCAGGGAGAAAAAAGAGGAAGAACGTTTTGATGTGGCAAACAAAGACCTGACAAAAACAATGCTGTTTACCAACCGTGTCATGACTTTTATGATGCCGGGAATGATGATGATCATGAATGTTCTTTCCGTTGGTATCGTTTGGGTGGGTGCCCACAAAATTGATGCAGGAACGATGCAGGTCGGCGCAATGACAGCGTTTATCACTTATTCGATGATGATCGTTATGTCATTCTTAATGCTCACGATGATGTCGATCATGCTTCCTCGTGCAGCCGTTGCAGCAGACCGTATTGATGAGGTCATTCAGACAGAATCCTCGATCCATGACGCAAAAGAGCCGGAAAAAGTGACAACACACAATGGAGTTGTGAAATTCTCCCATGTGAATTTCAAATATCCGGGTGCGGAGGAAGATGTGCTTCATGACATTGATTTTACAGCAGAACCGGGACAGATCACTGCGATCATTGGAAGCACCGGATGTGGCAAATCCACACTGGTCAATCTGATCCCGCGTTTATATGATGTGACAGACGGAAGTATCACACTCGACGGAAAAGATATCCGAAACATTACGATGTCTGATCTTCGTGACGAGATCGGTTTCGTTCCACAGAAAGGTGTATTATTTTCCGGAACGATCGCTTCGAATCTTCGTTTTGGAAAAGATGATGCGACAGACGAGGAGATTAAGAAAGCAGCAGAGATTGCACAGGCAACAGAGTTTATTGAGGCGAAGGATGACAAGTATGAGAGTGCGATCGCACAGGGCGGAAGCAATGTTTCCGGTGGACAAAAACAGCGTCTTGCGATTGCAAGGGCGATTGCAAAAGATCCGAAAATCTTTATTTTCGATGACAGTTTCTCTGCGCTCGATCTAAAGACTGATGCGGCGCTGCGAAAAGCGCTTGCTGAGAATGTAAAAGACAGTACTGTGATCATCGTGGCACAGCGTATCAGTACCATTTTACATGCAGAGCAGATTTTAGTGCTCGATGACGGAAAAATTGTCGGCAAGGGTACACATGAAGAACTGTTAAAATCATGCGAAGTTTACCGGCAGATTGCAAAATCACAGTTATCCGCGAAAGAACTTGGACTTGAGGAAAGTGAGGTGGCTTTGAATGAGTAGAGAACAGGAAGTTAAAACACATCAGCCACGGAGAAGAGGACCGATGGGACATGGCATGCAGCCGGGCGAGAAACCGAAGGACTTCAAAAAATCCATCAAAAAGCTGATGAGCTATATCGGAAAATACAAAGCTGCAATTTTTGTTGTCATGTTTTTTGCAGCATGTTCTACCATATTTAATGTTGCAGGACCGAAAATTTTAGGAAAAGCGACCACTGCATTATCGGAAGGTCTGATGGCGAAAATTCAGGGAACCGGAAGCATTGATTTTGGAAAGATTGGAAGCATTCTTTTGTTTGTGCTTGGTCTGTATCTGTGCAGTGCGGTTTTCAACTTTATCCAGGGATGGATCATGACCGGGATCACACAGAAAGTGTGCTACCAGCTCAGAAAAGAAATCTCAGAAAAAATCAACCGCATGCCGATGAAATACTTCGAGAGCCGTACTTACGGCGAGGTATTGTCCCGTATCACCAACGATGTAGATACGTTGGGACAGGGACTGAACCAGAGTATTACCACAATCATTACATCCGTTGCAACACTGATCGGCGTGCTTGTGATGATGCTCAGTATTTCACCGCTTATGACACTTATTGCACTTGTGATCTTACCGATCTCCATGGGACTGATTGGATTTGTGACAAAAAAATCGCAGAAATATTTCCGTGCGCAGCAGGAGTATTTAGGACACATCAATGGACAGGTGGAAGAGGTATACGGTGGTCACCTTGTCATCAAGGCATTTAACCGCGAGAAAGATACGATTGAAGAGTTTGAGAAAACGAATGATATTCTCTATGATTCCGCATGGAAATCACAGTTTTTGTCCGGTATGATGCAGCCAATCATGATGTTTGTCGGAAACTTAGGTTATGCCTGTGTTGCCCTGACAGGTGGACTGCTTGCAATCCGTGGCACGATCACAATCGGTGATATCCAGGCGTTCATCCAGTATGTGAAAAACTTCACACAGCCGATCCAGCAGATCGCGCAGGTGATCAATCAGGTACAGTCTATGTCTGCAGCATCCGAGCGTGTATTTGAGTTTTTGGAGGAAGAGGAAGAAGAGCAGATTGTAGAACATCCGGCGGATGTTTCGAAAATTACAGGTGCAGTGACATTTGATCATGTCCATTTTGGATACAATCCAGAGCAGATCATCATCAATGATTTCAGTGCCAGCGTAAAACCGGGACAGAAAATCGCAATCGTAGGACCAACCGGAGCCGGAAAAACGACGATGGTAAAACTGCTTATGCGTTTCTATGATGTAAACAGCGGAGCAATCTGTCTTGATGGACATAATATCAAGGATTTCAACCGCAGGGAACTGCGTGATGCATTCGGAATGGTATTGCAGGATACCTGGCTGTTCAAGGGAACAATCATGGAAAATATCCGGTACGGCCGGCTTGACGCAACGGATGAGGAAGTGATCGCGGCAGCGAAGGCAGCGAGAGCAGATCATTTCATCAAGACGCTGCCGGGTGGTTACCAGATGGAATTAAACGAGGATGCAAGCAATGTATCGCAGGGACAGAAACAGCTTCTGACCATTGCGCGAGCAATCCTTGCAGACAATAAGATCCTGATTTTAGATGAGGCAACTTCTTCGGTAGATACAAGAACCGAGATTGAGATCCAGAAGGCAATGGATAACCTGATGAAGGGCAGAACCAGCTTTGTCATTGCACACAGACTTTCCACGATCCGTGACGCAGATTTGATTCTTGTCATGAAGGATGGAGATATCATTGAGCAGGGAAGACATGAGGAACTTCTCGCAGCAGGAGGTTTCTATGCGAACCTTTATAATTCCCAGTTTGAGGATGTTGTAGCTTAATTTTTGTGCGTATCCGCAAAACAGGCACGCACGATTGCATCATCCCCATACTTATCACGGATTTTATCGATAGCAGAATTTAATTTGGACAACCGCTCAAACTTATCCTGATCGAAAAGATTATATTGCTCATAGTTCTCGTCGGTTGCTTTGCTCGTAGAGACGCCAAGCAGCCGGATGGGAGCGTGATCCCAGCCCTGGTCAAATGCATTGCAGGCTGCCTCATAAATCTTTTCGGTCACGTTAGTGGCAGAAGGCAGGGATAACTGCTTACAGCGGTGATGAAAGTCATTGTCCACAATTTGAACCTGCACCACGCTGATGTAGGCTTTATCATAACGGATGCGCGCACCCACAGTTTCACAGAGAGATAACAGAATGTGGTGCGCGTTTTCTGTATCTGTGACATCGTAAGGCAGAGTGACCGAGTTGCCATAACCCTTGTTGGCAGGAGATTCTGCAGTCACGGCAGAGGAGGAGATCCCATTGGCGGATTCCCACAGATAATCGCCCTGGGATTTAAAATTGGAGAGTAACATCTGGCGGTCTGCTTTTGCAAGTGCGCCGATGGTTGTGATCCCAAGAGAGCGCAGTCTTTTTGCAGTGGTTTTTCCACAGCCGTATAACGATTCCACCGGGAGCGGCCAGAACTTTGCCGACATCTCTTCCGGGAAAAGAGTATGCACGCGGTCCGGCTTCTCAAAATCAGATGCCATCTTTGCTAAAAGTTTATTTGTCGAGATACCGATATTGACGGTAAAGCCAAGCTCCTTATAAATCCGGTCTTTTAATTTTGTTGCGAAAACAACGGGATCACCGTAGAGTTTTTCCGTTCCGGTCATGTCGCAGAATGCCTCATCAATGCTGCATTGCTCGATCACCGGGGCAACCTCTTCCAGAATGCCGATAAATTTTCGGGAGGAAGCAGCATATAGTTCATGATCCGGCGGAACAATGACAAGATCCGGGCATTTTTGTCTGGCATGGGATAATGGTTCGCCGGTCATAATGCCGTATTTCTTCGCAGAAGGAGATTTTGCAAGGACCACTCCGTGGCGCATCTTTTCATCGCCGCCGATTACGGCGTTGATGGTTCTTAAATCCAGTGCATCCGGGTTATCACGCAGGCGTTTCGCCGATTCCCAGCTCAAAAAGGCAGAGTTCACATCGACATGAAAAATGAGAGAGTGCATACAGATTCCTCCTGGTATCATAATGGTTTGTGCGAAACTCGTATGTACGTTATCTAGATTGAGAAAAATAAATAAAATCAACAAAGACACGCTCTCGCTATGTGTCGCTCGTAGCGGTACTAAGAATTCGAGTGCGCCTGTCAGACTGAAACAAGTTCAGTCTACCAGGCACACTTGAATTCTAAGAACCGACGGCTCCCCAATGTCTTTGTTGCGTTTTATTTGTTTTTCTCAATTTTTCTACATTATGTATGAGTTTCGAGCTTTACATTACATCAATTATAGCAAACTCGAGGAAATCTGTAAACTAAAAACGAATATATGTTCGTATGTCATAACCCATACCAATCCTGTGTGTTGTGACACATAAAATTCACCGAATCGGGCATGATAGTAGCGAATAAGATGATTTTTGAGAGGTTTCAATATGTATATGATATGAGGGAATGCAATCAAAAGAGAAGGAGACACTGTGGAGCCGCCGGTTCTTAGAAGTCAGATTCTGCGTTTTATTCTGATTTATCAGAAATAAAATGCAGGATGTGAGTTCTTAGTACCGCTGCGAGCGACACGTAGCGGGAGCGTGTCTCCGAAAGTTTGATTACATTCCCTCATATTTCAGTGCGTAGATTTACCTCTCAAAAATTATCGTAAGCATTATAAACAACGATGAGGTGATTTTATTATGGTAAATATTCGAAAAGCCGCCATGATCGGCTGTGGATTTGTAGGTTCGTCCTCTGCGTTTGCATTAATGCAGAGCGGCATTTTTTCCGAGATGGTAATGATCGATGTAAACAGGGAAAAAGCGGAAGGTGAGGCGATGGATATCGCACATGGACTTCCGTTTGCAAGGCCGATCCGGCTGTATGCCGGAACTTACGATGACATTGTCGATGCGGCGATTATCATCATTACGGCGGGGGCAAATCAGAAGCCGGACGAGACGAGGCTTGATCTCATCCACAAAAATGTGGAAATTTATAAAACAATCATCCCGGAAATCGCAAAGCGAAACTGCGAGGGCATGCTTCTTATCGTTTCAAATCCGGTGGATATTCTCACTTACACAGCGTTAAAACTGTCCGGTTTCCCGGAGAACAGGGTGCTTGGTTCTGGAACGGTGCTTGACACGGCAAGATTAAAATATCTGATCGGGGAACATTTGAAGGTCGACAACCGCAGTGTGCATGCGTTTATCATCGGTGAACACGGGGACAGCGAGCTGGCAGCTTGGTCAAATGCAAACGTTTCCGGTGTGCGGCTCGATGCGTTCTGTGAGATGCGCGGACATTATTTTCACGAGGAATCCGAGGATAAAATTTATGAGGAAGTGAAAAACAGTGCCTATGAGATCATTCAGAGAAAGCAGGCAACTTACTACGGAATTGCGATGGCGGTAAAAAGAATCTGCGAGTGTATCATAAGAAACGAGCAGTCCATTCTCCCAGTGTCTTCCATGATGCACGGAATTTATGGTATGGAAGATGTGGTCATCAGTATGCCTGCAATCGTCGGAAAAGATGGTGTGGAGGCAGTTGTGCCGATCGAACTCGATGAGGAGGAACAGGAGCAGTTAAAAAAATCAGCCACGCTTTTAAAAGAATTAAACACTATGATAAAAACCGAACATGGTGTAAAATGAGTGTCGGAAGTTTTCGATAACATGCTTTAAAGATAGGTGTTTCACATGAAGATAAAAATTTTTGCACTGACACATAAAAAATTTGAAGTACCACAAGATAAAATGTACCAGCCGCTTCAGGTGGGCAGGGAGGAAAAAGAGGATCTTGGTTACCTCTGTGACAACACGGGAGACAACATTTCTGCGGAAAACTGTTATTACAGTGAACTGACCGGATTGTATTGGATATGGAAAAATGTACACACATATAAATATGTAGGAACCTGTCACTACAGAAGGTATCTTTTGAATGAGCAGGAAAAAATTTTTACAGAGGCAGAGTATCTGAAGCTTTTAAAGGACTATGATCTGATCACGACCAAAAGGGTGGTGCTGAACAACTCCTATCATTATGGTTTTGCGACAAATCATAATATTCATGCTCTCGATATGACAGGAGAGGTGATAAAAGAACTCTACCCGGAATATTACGATACATTTGTACAGCTCGAGAACGGAACGGAAACGTATTTTGGCAATATGATCGTCACATCGAAAAAATGGTTTGATACATACTGTGAATGGCTGTTTCACATTTTTTTTGAGGTGCAGAAGCGGATCTGTCTGGAAAATGGAGAGGACGATTATCACAAACGGGTGTTTGGATTTATTTCCGAGTTCCTGCTGCTTGTGTGGGTGCGCGTAAATCATCTGAAGGTTTATGAGTGCAAAGTGGGCATGTTAGGAGAAAAGGCAGAGACACGCGAGATGAAAGAACAGCTTGCGGGTTACTTCTTTTCTATGGATGTTTTTGGTGCAAAAACGTATTTTGCGGAAATGTTAAAAAAGCGGCCGGATGTTCTGATGGAGGCATCCGACATCACAGGCGAGCTGAAACTTTCCATGCAGATCATTGCAACCATGGATCAGGAATTACAACGGACGGGGCATTGCTATCTGAGAAAAGAAAACCGTTTTCGGGAACTTATCACTTTATTTACGAGATTGAATGCAGTGATACGTGCATACCTGAGCGGACAGGTCACAGAGGAGGACAGGCGCTTTTTGATAGAGCAGAGTGTTAGCGAGACAGCAGTAAAAGTCGGTGTTTTTATTCTGCCAATTTCAGCGGAGCAGAAAAAGAAGCTGGAAACTGAGATATTAAAAGATTTGAATGCATAAAAATCTCTTGAAATTTACGCTTTTATCTGCTATGATAAATAGGCTGTATGTGAAACAGATAAAAGAATATATGCGGCTGTAGTTTAATGGATAAAACATCGGACTCCGACTCCGACGCTGCGGGTTCGATTCCCGCCAGGCGCAGTGAAAAGATGTCAGTAGTGGCATCTTTTTTTTTACTCTGAAATAAAATATTAAGAATTGGAAAAGCCTGCCATTCGTTGACAATAAACAGAGATAATGCTATTATGTAATATGTTTGTTAGATTAATTTTTTGTAATTGCAGATTAGGAAACAATTACATTTTTCATAATAGATACCGCAGACAAAATTCGGGTCTGTGACAGAAAGGTTTGGTAAAAATGGCTTCAACGAATCAGGATAATAAATCAAATAACATAGATATTCAGAAAATGGTAGAATTTGTAAAAAAGAATGCCAGATATTTCGTGGCAGGAGCACTGTTTGTTGTGCTTTTACTTATTTTAGTGAAATTCACGGGAAATGGAATCGGAAACGCAGACGATAATAATGTGGCGGTTACTGAGACGGTTGTGACAGAAGAAGCATATGAGGAAAATGCAGTTCCGGCAGTCAATGAGCTGATCAACAGCTACTTTACTGCTTATGCATCCGGAGATCTTGTCACATTACAGACACTGGCAACACCGATCACACAGAATGAGCAGAGTTATATCACACTGATCAGTCAGTACATTGAGCAGTATCAGGACATTAACTGCTATACAAAGTCCGGGCTTGACAGCAATTCTTATATGGTAAATGTCAGCCTGAATGTGAAGTTTATGGGAGTGGAAACACCTGCACCGGGGCTTTATTTCTTCTATGTCAGAACAAATGACGATGGAAGTCTTTACATTGATAATCTTTACAGTGAGTACAACCTGTCCAGACAGGAGAGTGCGTTGGATACAAGCATCCGCAACCTTATCACGAACTTCTACAACAGCGATGATGTCATTGAATTACAGAATGATATCCAGCAGAAATACGAAGCTGCATTGTCAACAGACGAGAACCTGTTGAATCTCTGTGCAACGACTATTCCAAATGCAATTACTGAGTGGCGTAATACCATTGTGGCAGACGCAACAGAGAGTACAGAAGAAGTGCCTGCAACGGAAGAGGTTCCTGCAACAGAGACTCCTGCTGAGGAGACTCCGACAGACGAAATTCCAGCGGAAGAAACGCCGGCAGAACAGACAACAGAAACTGTATATACAATAGACAAGGTAAATGTCCGGTCAGGTGCAGATACCTCAGCAGACAAGCTTGGCTCTGTAGAAAAAGGAACGGCTCTTACCAGAACCGGTACAGAGGGAGACTGGAGTATTGTCGATTACAACGGTACAACAGGCTATATTAAGAGTGAATTTTTATCAGCAGCAGCACCGGAGAATGCTTCTGAGACAGCGGCATCAGAAGCATTGACAGAGGGCACAACGATCATGCTCTCCAACACAACAAACATCCGGTCTTCCATGAGCGAGACAGCAGACAAAGTCGGAGTTGCCTATGCCGGAGAGAAGGTGACGGTTGTGATGAGTTATGCAGAAGGCTGGACAAAAGTAACCTGGAAGAATAAGACAGGTTATATCAAGACCGATTTATTAAAATAAAAAAGTAACAGAATGCTACGGAGGCTTCCAGCAAATTGAAGTCTCCGTTTTTGTAGTTATTTGAAGCTGTACAAAATAGAATCATATGGAATAATGACAGGAAAAGGAAAAGTATGGAAGAAAACGGAATCCGTATCAATAAATTTTTGAGCGAAGCAGGGGTATGTTCCAGACGCGAGGCAGACCGTCAGGTAGAACTTGGAAATATTACCATTGATGGAAAAGTTGCGGAAACAGGCGCAAGAGTGCTGCCGGGACAGACGGTTTTGTTTCAGGGAAAGAAAGTTTCAAAAGAAGAGGAAATGATCTTAATTGCGTTTCACAAACCGGTTGGCATTGTTTGTACCGCAGAAAAGCGCGAAAAAAATAATGTGATCGATTATATTAATTACCCGAAGCGCATCTATCCGATCGGACGTCTGGATAAAGATTCAGAAGGGCTACTGTTACTGACGAACAACGGAGATATTGTCAATAAAATGATGCGCTCCGGGAATATGCATGAAAAAGAGTACATTGTTACAGTCAACAGACCAGTCACCGAGAGTTTTATCCATGGTCTGGCAAACGGAGTGCCGCTTGCTGAACTGAATACAATGACCAGAAAATGTCATGTAAAACAGATTGGAAAGAAACAGTTTAAGATTATTTTGACACAGGGACTAAACCGCCAGATCAGACGGATGTGTGAATATTTCGGTTATCGTGTGGAGAAACTTGTTCGTACAAGAATCATGAATATTGAACTTGGAGACCTGCCGGTTGGAACCTACCGGGATGTTACAACGGAGGAGTACAGACAGCTTTTATCATTAATTAAAGATTCCTCCAATGAGACGGTCATCCCGAAGAAATATCCCAAAAGTGAGCGCATGAAAGAAAAATCAAAAAAGTAGAAATGGATGAAAAAAATGTCAGCAGAAGAGAGAATTGCCGAGTTAAAGAAAACACTCGAATATCATATTGACCGCTATTATAATCAGGACAGTCCTGAGATTTCAGATTATGAATACGACATGATGATGCAGGAACTGAAGAACCTGGAAAAAGAGCACCCGGAGCTTGTCACGCCGGATTCTCCGACACAGCGTGTTGGTGGAACAGCAAAAAGAGAAGCGGGTGTGCTTGTGCGCCACAATGTTCCAATGTTAAGTCTTCAGGATGTTTTTTCCAAAGAGGAAGTATTTAACTTCGTGGAGGAGATGCAGAAACAGTTAGATCATCCGGAATTTGTTGTGGAATATAAAATTGACGGACTTTCCATGTCACTGCGTTATGAGAACGGAGAATTAATACTGGCGGAAACCAGAGGGGACGGCATTAATTTCGGTGAGGATGTCACTGCGAATGCGAAAGTGATCAAAGACGTAAAACAGAAGTTAAAGGACAAACCGGAGTATCTGGAGATCCGTGGCGAAGTATACATGAAAAATGCTGCATTTGAAAAGGTAAATGAGACACAGGAACTTCTTGGAAAAAAAGTGTTTGCCAATCCAAGAAACTGTGCAGCGGGAACACTCCGCCAGTTAGACAGCAAGGTGACGAAAGAGCGGGATCTTTCCATGTTTATTTTCAATATCCAGCAGGTGCGTGGCATGGAGTTTGCAACTCATACCGAAGGATATGAATTTTTGAAAAAGCAGGGGATCCATGTCATAGACGATTACAAAGTCTGCACGACCGCAGAGGAAGTGTGGGATGCGATCACGGCAATTGGTGAAAACCGCGGAAATCTGGCATATGATATTGACGGCGCTGTGGTGAAGATCAATCGTTTTTCTGACCGTGAGCAGTTGGGAGAAACATCCAAAGTACCGCGCTGGGCAATCGCATACAAATATCCACCGGAGGAGAAAGAGTCCAGACTATTAAATATTGAACTTTCGGTAGGAAGAACCGGAAGAATCACACCGACAGCTGTGTTTGAGCCGGTGCGCCTCTGCGGAACTTCTGTTTCCAGGGCAACTTTGCACAATCAGGATTTTATTGATGATCTGGATATCGGAATTGGAGATACAATTGTAGTTTATAAGTCGGGGGAGATCATTCCGAAGATCAAGGAAGTGAAGAAAGAGAAAAGACCTTCTGACTGGAAAAGGTTTGTAATCCCGGACGTCTGCCCTGTTTGCGGTGCAAAGACAGAGAGGGAGAAAGACACTGCGGATATTAAGTGTACATCACCAAACTGTCCGGCACAGTTAGAACGCCATATTATCAACTTTGTAGGGCGTGACGCAATGGACATCAAAGGTTTTGGTACGGTTTATATTGAAGAACTTGTCCGTTTAGGGTATATTAATAATGTCGCTGATGTTTTTGTACTAAAGACACATCGCGATGAATTGATCGATCAGGGAATTATCGGAAAAGAAAAAAATACGGATAAGCTTTTGGATGCGATCGAGAAATCAAAAGAGAACGATGCCTATAAGCTTCTCACCGGACTTGGGATTCCAAACGTGGGAAAGGCAGCTGCAAAAGCGATCATGAAGTATTTTAAAGATATGGATCATTTAAAGGAAGCTTCCGTTGAACAGCTCACAGAGGTCAATGATATCGGAGAAGTGAGTGCGCTTTGTATCCGGAATTTCTTTACAGATGAAAAAAATATCGAAATTTTAGACCGCTTGAAAGAGTATGGCGTGAATATGCGGGCGGAAGAGACAGAGACGGTGGAATCTGTTCTGACAGGAAAGACGGTTGTAGTAACAGGAACACTGCCGACATTAGGACGAAAAGAAGCGTCTGAGCTGATCGAAAAATATGGTGGAAAGGCTTCCGGTTCCGTCTCAAAAAAAACAGATTACGTGCTTGCGGGAGAAAATGCAGGAAGCAAGCTGACTAAAGCACAGGAACTTGGAATTCCTGTTATTTCAGAAGAACAGTTGAAAGAAATGCTTGGAATTTAGTTTTTACTGTACTGGAAGATATAGCAGGATATACTGTCGAAAATAGGAGAGCGATTCTGATCGCGAGGAAGGGTTTGTAAGAAGATATGCCAATTAAGACACAGAGTGATTTGCCGGCAAAGGAAATATTGGAAAAGGAAAATATATTTGTTATGGACGAAAATCGTGCGACACATCAGGATATCAGAGCAATCAACATTGCAATTTTAAACCTGATGCCGTTAAAGGAAGATACGGAGCTTCAGCTTTTACGCTCGCTTTCAAACACACCGTTACAGGTAGATGTGACGTTTGTAGCAGTGTCTTCCCATGAGTCAAAAAACACATCAATGAGTCATCTGAATAAGTTTTATGAGACTTTTGCAGACATTAAAAATCGTTATTTTGATGGTCTGATCATTACCGGAGCGCCGGTGGAACAGATGGAATATGAAGAGGTGGATTACTGGAAGGAAATGTGTGAGATCTTTGAGTGGAGCAAGACACATGCCACCTCTACCTTACATCTCTGCTGGGGCGCGCAGGCAGGGCTCTATTATCATTACGGTTTGAAGAAATATCTGCTTCCGGAGAAAAAATTCGGTGTGTATGAGCATCATGTGATGAACCGTAAAGTACCGCTTGTCCGAGGCTTTGATGACTATTTTATGGCACCGCATTCGAGACATACTGAAGTGCGTGCAGAGGATATCCGTGCCGTGAAGGAACTGACGATTTTAGCAGAATCAGAGGAAGCCGGCGTGTTCCTTGCCATTGCAGATGAGGGACGTAAAATTTTTGTGATGGGACATCCGGAATATGACCGGGTTACCCTCGACAAGGAGTACAAACGTGATAAGGATAAAGGTCTGGACATCAAAATGCCTGTCAATTATTATCCGAATGATGATGACACACAGAAACCGAGACTGCAGTGGAGATCACATGGAAACATTCTCTATTCAAACTGGCTGAACTATTACGTGTATCAGACGACACCGTTCCAGTTCATTAATACGGATGAGATTGTGGGAAAATAATTCAACTGCAAAGAACTTTTGCAAAATAGTAAAAAAATAGGGTATACACAGTTCAATTAAGATCGGTGTATACCCTATAACTTTTATAACATTTGTGCGTTCCATTTTAACTTATCCTTGTTTGGAACAATTTTATTTTCTAATTGCTTACCGATAGCTTTTAAAGCACTGTCCCTAGATCCATATATGCGGTTTCTGTGGATTTGAATACCTTTACCGTAACATTGAGTTATCTTCTATATTAAGCGAAGAACAGGACGCATTTGATAATATGCCAGAAGGATTACAGAACAGCTATAGAGGAATGTGTTCTGAAGATGCAATTGATAATATGGAAGAAGCGAGTGAGAAACTTGACGAAGTAATTGAGTTGTTGGGTGATATTGTGTAAAATGGAAATAAGTAAATAATAGATTTATATGTGCGATGTTATAACATTGTATTGACAACGGATAAAATGGGAACTATAATATAATTAAAGGAAGGTGATATATATGGCAAATACGAATGTAACGATGAGAATTGATGAAACTTTAAAGGCTCAATTACAGGAACTTATGTCTAATTTAGGTCTTGATATGACAACTTTCTTTACAATGGCTGCAAAACAGGCGGTAAGAGAACAAGCGTTGCCATTTAAGCCAGATATGAATGAAACACCTAATATTGAAACCTTAAAAGCAATGGCAGAAACGGAGTATTTAATTAATCATCCAGAAGTGAGAAAAACGTATGATGACGTTGATAAAATGATGGAGGATATTCTTGGATGAAATATGAAGTACAACCGACAACAAAGTTTAAAAAAGATTTAAAATTATGCAAAAGCAGAGGTTATGACATTGAGTTAATTAATCAGATTATCAAAAAACTTGCTAATGGAGAAAAGCTAGAAGAGAAAAATAAGGATCACGATTTGCACGGAAACTGGGAAGGATATAGAGAATGTCACATATTACCAGATTGGTTGTTAGTATATAAGTATATAGAAGACGAATTAATTTTATATCTTACTAGAACTGGAACGCATAGTGATTTATTTTAATTAATGAATTGGAATTGTCGTAAGGCAGTTCCTTTTCTGTTAAAATGGAGAATATAATATTGAGGTGATAAACTATAATAATAGTTTATTTTAAATTAGCAAATGTTTTAAAAGAAAGAAAAGAAATCAGTGTAATGAAATAAAAGTGTAGTGTTCATATAGCATCTGACGGAAATAAAAATCTGTCAGGTGCTATTTTTATTCAGCAGTGGTCAAGTGGAACGTATCAAGCAGTGGAAAAAGATATAATTTTATTGGCAAAAGAACGAAAAAACGATATGATAGAACTTGAGTATTAAACAAATATAAGGAGCACCGCAATGTACATCATCATATGCTTAGACGACAATAACGGACTTGCCTTCAATCACAGAAGGCAGTCGCAGGACCGCATCGTAGCGGAAGATATCAGAAAAACAGTTGGAGAAAAGAAACTTTGGATAACTGATTACAGCCGGAAGTTGTTTCAAGCTGTTTCGAATTTAGAAATCAGTGAAAATCCAAAAGGGGAAGCGAAAAAAGGAGAATATGTTTTTCAGGAATTGGAAACATTGGATACAGATGACGAACAAATTGAGCAGTTTATAATCTATCGCTGGAACAGAGTATATCCAGCAGATGTTTCTGTTGAGATAGGAGCCGAATGGAAACTGACAGAAACGGAAGAGTTTCCCGGTTTTTCACATGAAAAAATTACAAAAGAAATTTATTGCAGAGAGTAGAAGGAGAAAAAGCAGAACGAAAAGTGTTTTGTAAGAGTAAGGCAATGAGGAAGAACAGAGAAATTTTAAAATGGAAAAATAATATGAGAGCACTGGCGATGGTGATTTGTCTCGCATTGACGATGCAGTTTGCTTCTGGATGTGGAACAACAGAATCAGCACAGAGTACACAGGAAAATGTAACGACAATCGTAGAAACATTTGATTTTGCAGCCGTTCCGGCATATGATGGAACGGCATATGTTGCAGTCAATGATAACGTTCCTTTTTTTACAGAGGAAGAGTTGAGCAGTGCTTCCTATGAGACGTATGGAGAATTGGATCCGCTTGGAAGATGCACGGTCTGTGTGGCAAGCGTGGGACAGGATCTGATGCCGGCGGAGGAGCGTGGGAATATTGGTGCGGTAAAGCCGACCGGCTGGCATACTGTGAAATATGATTTTGTCGATGGAAAATATTTGTATAACCGCTGTCATCTGATCGGATATCAGCTTACAGGAGAAAATGCAAATGAAAAAAATCTTATTACCGGAACCAGATATTTGAACATAGAAGGAATGCTTCCATTTGAAAATATGGTAACGGACTATGTGAAAGAGACAGATCAACACGTTATGTATCGTGTGACGCCGGTTTTTGAGGGTGATAACCTTCTGGCGGCAGGCGTGCTGATGGAGGGAAAATCGGTTGAAGACAACGGAGAAGGCGTTTTATTCTGCGTTTTTGCATATAATGTGCAGCCGGGTGTGTCAATTGATTATGCGACAGGAGAAAGCTCTGCGGACGGAACAATTGTAAATGATACCAGTGCGCAGGAAGAAACTTCACAGTCCGAAGAAACGCAGACATATGTACTGAACACGAACACACATAAATTCCATAAGCCGGGATGTTACAGTGTAGAGAAAATCAAACCGGAAAATTATGCGGAATTTACAGGAACGAGAGAGGAAGCGATTGCATATGGATATGATCCATGTAAAAACTGCAATCCATAAGAAAATGAACAAGATAGAAATTACAGATTTAACTTTACCTGAATTACAGGTGTATACAAGCCTCAATGAGGCGCAGTTATTACATTATTATGAACCGGCACCGGGAATTTTTATTGCTGAAAGCCCTAAGGTGATCGAGAGAGCATTAGAGTTCGGATGTGAGCCCATCTCCCTTTTGATGGAGCAGAAGGATTTCGATACCTGTGGAAAAAATATCATTGCACAATGCAAAAACACACCGGTTTACACAGCAAAACTTGAGGTGTTAGAACAGATTACAGGATATAAACTTGCAAGGGGAATGTTGTGTGCCATGCATCGTCCTGCAATGCCTTCGGCAGAAAAAGTCTGTAAAAATGCAAGGCGTATCGCAGTGTTGGAAAATGTTGTAAATCCAACAAATGTAGGAGCGATTTTCCGGTCGGCGGCGGCACTGAACATGGATGCGGTGCTGTTGACATCTGCGTGCAGTGATCCTCTTTACCGCAGGTCAATCCGCGTGAGCATGGGAACTGTATTTCAGGTGCCGTGGACTTACATTGAAAATAAAAATGTCTCCTGGCCACAGGGTGGGATGGACTTATTGCATGAGTATGGATTTAAGACGGTTGCTATGGCACTTCGGAATGATTCTGTCCGTATTGATGATGAAAAATTACATGCAGAAGAAAAGCTTGCAATTATTTTAGGAACTGAGGGAGACGGTCTGGCTGCAGAGACTATGGCAGACTGTGACTATACAGTAAAAATCCCAATGAGCCACGGAGTGGATTCTTTAAACGTAGCGGCGGCGAGTGCGGTTGCTTTCTGGGAATTTGGAAAGTAATGGATTTACAAAAGAAATGGGATGGAGTTTGGAAAATGAAATTTATACAGCAATATAAAAATCTGAGCAAGGAGATTTACATTCTGTTCTTTGGCAGAGTTGTGACCAGTATGGGTTCCCTGATCTGGCCGCTTCTCACTTTGATTTTGAAAAATAAATTAGGATATAATGCGACAACGATTGCCACCATCACAATGGCAATGTCCATTTTGCAGTTTCCAATGCTGTTGCTTGGCGGAAAACTGGCAGATACGATGAACCGTAAAAAAATTATCGTATGCTGTGATATGGTTACAGTTATTTCTTATATTATCTGCGGTCTGCTGCCGTTGTCTGGATATAGCATTGCACTTTTTTATCTTGCCGGAGTGTTTGCGACAATTGAAGGTCCATCCTATGATGCGCTGGTTGCAGATCTGAGTGACAGCGAGAGCAGGGAAAAGGCGTATAGTCTGCAATATCTCGGAATGAATTTAGGACTTGTGCTTTCCCCGACAATTGCCGGATTTTTATTTGAAAACTATCTGGGACTGGCATTTATAATTACCGGAATTGCAACATTTTCCTCCACGCTTTTGATTATTTTATTTGTAAAACAGCTTCGGGTAGAGAAGAAAAAAGTGAGCGAGTACGAGGAAAAACGGGAGAATGAGCATGTATTTAAGATTTTATGGGAACGCAGGCCAATCCTGATTTATGCTTTGGTGGCAGGTTTCGGAGGGCTGGTCTATGCACAGTTTAATTATCTTCTGCCACTCAACATGGAAACATTATACGGAGCAAAAGGAGCTGCTATTTTTGGCATGCTGACAAGCACAAACGCATTGGTAGTGATCATTGCAACACCAATTATAACTACTTTTGCAGGAAGAATAATAGATGTCCGAAAAATTCTGATTGGAGAAAGCCTGATTATTTTAGGATTATCCGGGTATCGGTTTGTACAGGGAATCATGCCGCTTTATTTTGTGCTGATGGTTATTTTTACAGTTGGCGAAGTGTTTAACACGCTGGGAAACCAGCCGTATATGACCAGACGGATGCCGTCCACGCACTGGGGACGTGTCAATTCGTTCATTTATACGGTAAGCGGTGCATTTTCTGCCTGGGGCAATATTCTGATCGGAAAAATCGTTGATAACAGTGGATATGACCGAGCGTGGCTTGCAGTGGGGGCCTTTGGTGTTGCAACGGTCGTTTTGGCGGTGACACTCAACATTATGGATAAAAAACAGTTTTATTTACTGTATGAGAAAAAAGAAGGAAAGGCGGAAGGATGAGGAAAAAATATATGAACATCTGTCTGATTTTGGGACTGCTTTGTCTGGTTTATGGGCTGATCGTGGCGATTGCAGGTTCCGGTGGAACAAAATTTTTTATTGTATGGATTGGCATTGCAGTGATCCTCTTTGTGCTGGCAGGTCTGCTTCATATGGGAATGTGGGACAGGATACCGCAGATCGTCAGGTGGATATTTGGAATATTGTGCGGTATATTTTTCCTGTCGTTTCTTGCGATTGAGGGCATGGTGATCCGCCAGATGCATGCGCAGGGAGAAAAAAATCTGGACTATGTGATCGTGCTGGGTGCACAGGTGCACGCAGATAAACCGAGTGTGGTATTGAAATACCGGCTGGATGAGGCTATTTTATATCTGAATGAGAATCCGGAGACAGTCTGTATTGTAGCGGGCGGTCAGGGAAAAAATGAACCTTATTCCGAAGCGTATGGAATGGCGCAGTATCTGATGCAGAATGGAATTGACAAAGACCGGATCCTGTTGGAAGATCAATCGAAAACGACCGAAGAAAACCTGCGGTACAGCCGGAAATTTTTGCCGGAAGATGCGGAAGTTGGGATCATCACGAATGATTTTCATATGTTCCGCGCTTTGCAGATTGCAAAAAAACAGGGGCTCTCTGATGTATGTGGAATTGCAGCAGATTCGACGAAATTCTATCTGCCAAACAATATGCTGCGGGAATATTTTGCAGAGATCAAGTTTTTGATCCGCAGTGTAAAGTAAAATAGACAATTGCGAAACTCATAGAAACCTAAATTGAATTGTGAAAAATTAACAAAAGCTTGAGAAAACACTGGGGAGCGGTCGGTACTTGAAGGCAGGTACAACAATCGTTGTGACTGGCTTCTTAGTACCGTTACCAGCGACACGTAGCGAAAGCGTGTTTTCGAAAATTTTGTTAATTTTGAACAATTTAAAGAAGATTATGAAGAGTTTCGCAAACGCCTATGTAAAGTAAAAGATGAAAAAGGAGTACAAAAATGTCACAGATAAAACTTGGTTCCCATGTGGGAATGGCTGGAAAGGAAATGTTTCTTGCTTCTGTGAAGGAGGCGGAAAGTTATGGTGCCAATATTTTAATGCTTTATACCGGAGCACCGCAGAATACAAGGAGAAAAGAGATTTCAGAACTGAATATTGAGGCCGGATGGGAGTATGCGAAAAAGGCAGGGATTGAAGAGATCATCGTGCATGCACCGTATATCATCAATCTTGCCAACACTGTAAAGCCGGAAACATTTGAACTTGCGGTGGGATTTTTGGAAAAAGAGATCAAGCGTACCGCAGCGATGCAAAGCAAAATCCTGGTGTTACATCCGGGTTCTGCGCTGGATGCAGGAACGGAAGCCGGGATTGCACAGGCAGTAAAAGGCCTGAACATGGTTCTGGATGCTAATGATGATGATGTAGTCATTGCCCTTGAGACAATGGCTGGCAAAGGGAGCGAGATTGGGCGCACTTTTGAGGAACTGAAAATGATCTATGATGGGGTTCACAAAAAAGACCGTCTGCGTGTCTGCTTTGATACCTGTCATGTAAACGATGCGGGCTATGACTTGGTCAATGATTATGACGGTGTTTTCAAGAAATTCGAAGAGGTTTTAGGACTTGATCAGATTGCAGTGTTTCATATCAATGACAGCCTGAATCTTCTCGGTGCGCACAAAGACCGTCACGCAAATATTGGAGCGGGAACGATCGGGTTTGATCCTTTATATAAGGTGGTGCATGACGAGCGGTTCCTTGATGTGCCAAAAATCTTAGAGACACCGTGGCTTTGCGCAGAAGGTGAAACGAAAAAGACAATTCCGCCTTATAAGGAGGAAATCGCGCGGCTGTTGAGATAAGAGAGATGGGTAAGGCGTGTTGGAGAAGCCATTTTAGACATCTTATAGTGAAATTCAAGGGGAAAGGAACAAAATGAACCAGCAGGAAAAAGATAAAATCGTAAGAAAACTGATCGACACAAATACCACGATTTCCACGATGGAGAGCTGCACTTCCGGGTTGATTGCATCCATGATCACGGATACGGAAGGGGCATCGGCAGTTTTTCCGGGAGGTTATGTCACTTATCTGAACAAAACGAAAATCTTATGCGGTGTTGACGAAAAAATTATAAAAGAGCACGGAGTTTATTCTAAGCAATGTGCGAGGGCGATGGCTGAAACTGCTCAGAAAAACCTTCATACAGAGATTGCGGTCGGAATCACAGGCACGACCGGAAATGTCGACCCGAATAATGCAGACAGCATGCAGGGAAAAGTATTTTTCTGTATTCTTGTGGGAGAGAATGCGTATGACTATGAATACAATGCAGAGGTCACCCGGATGAGCCGCCATGAGATCAAGGAGTTATATGCAGATAAAGTATTTGAAGAACTCGCAAAATTGATAAATATCGTTCATTCCAGTAGTGATCTCTGCTGTGATTCTGTATGAAAAATGATAATTATTTCATGATTTCGTGTTTTGCAGTTGTTTAATTTCGTCTATGGATAAACCGGAAAAATCAGCAATATCTTCCAAAGAAAGTTTGTTGGATTTCAGCATGCGTCTGGCAGTTTCCATTGCAGCATTCTGAAATCCAGTTTTCTTACCTTCAGAGAATCCGTATTCATATTCTGCTTTCCGTAACTTCTTTTCTTCCAATTCTTTATCATATTCAAAAATACTCATACTGATGACCTCATTTCGATTCCGGGTAAGAAATTCCGTCAGAATCCCTTTCTGGATACACTCGTCTACAGCACGCTCCACAGCTTGGTTCAAGGGCATGTCTGTTGCGTAGTGACGCACTCTGGCAACATACTGTGCATATTCGTTTAATGTACTGCAATGTTGCATTAGCTCTGCATTTTGCCATAAATCGTCTCCTGCTTTTCAATTGTTGATGGGTAACAAAAAGCATAGATACGAATGAAGTACACAGATTCTAAAAAAAACGAATCTGTCGTTCTTAGAATATAGATGACAAAAATGTCATGAAGATTTTGTAAAATATGCTTTAGTTCATTATAACACAGCACAATGAGAAGATACAAGATTGCTTTTTATAAAATCTTTAAATTTGAGCCAAAGTTAAAAAAATGAAAAAACATTTAACAACTCCTCAATTGTGCAGCTTCGAAACTTCTGTTATGATTTATTTACAGAAGCTTCTGCAAACACTTTTTACGCAGTAACAAGCAAGAGTATTGTTGTGGAAAAATAACTTTGAATTTTTATAATATGAGGAGATGACACAAATGCAGATTGGCAGTGTAATAAGAAAATACAGAAAAGAATGTGGGCTTACACAGGAAGAGATGGCAAAAAGGTTAGGGGTGACTACCCCGGCTGTGAATAAGTGGGAAAATGGAAACACGAATCCCGATATCGAACTGTTGGCACCGATTGCCCGGCTGTTGCATATTTCACTCGACACACTGTTGTCTTTTCAGGAAAAACTGACGGACATGGAGATTGAGACACTTATCCGGCAGATGGGTGACAAATTAGAGAAAGAAGGATTTGAAAAGACCTACGAATGGGCGGTGCAGATCACAAAAAAGTATCCGAACTGCAATATGCTGATCTGGCAGATCGCAGTAATGCTTGACGCAGGAAGAATAACAGGAGCGTGCGGGAATCCGGAACAATATGACGAACAGATCAATGCGTGGTATGAGATGGTGTTACAGGACGAAAACGAAGAGATACAGTACCATGCAGCCGATTTTCTGTTTGGCTTTTATTTAAGGAAAAAAGAATATGTGGCAGCAGAAAAATATTTAAACTATTTTTCGGAGCATGATCCTATGAAAAAGATATTCAGGGCACGTCTGTACAAAGAGCAGGGAAAAACCGAAGAAGCATATAAAACAATAGAAGAAGTTCTTCTCTCGCAGAGCCAGACGCTTGGTGTTACATTTTCATTTCTGCTTAGTATGGCATTGAAAGAAAAAGATTTTGACTATGGAAGAGTGCTCGCAGAGAAAATGGGAGCACTCGCCCATACATTTGAGATGGGAAAATATAGTGAGTGTTCCACTATGCTTGATGTTGTATATGCAGAGAAAAATGTAGAAGGTACTTTTCAGGTGGTCAGGCAATTGCTTGAAAATGTGGAGAGTATTGGAGATTTTTCGGGTTCAAAATTATACCGGCATCTGCAATTTAAGAAAAATGCCCGTTGGAATGCAGACGAATTGCGCGAAAAACTGTTAGAAGGATTCCGCGATGAGACAGAATTTTCTTATATGAAAGGATATGAACCGTGGGAAAAACTTGTTAGTAAATAGGAAAAGTGAAGGGCTAAATCTCCACTTTCCCCGGTACATATTGAATGATCACATCCATCGTTCCTCCGCATACCATGCCTTCTTCCCCGGCAAAATCATTGGTCATATCGACGGAGAGGAACGTATCTTTTTTGTCAGAGAGAACTTCTAAGGCCTTTCGCAGTACTTCATGCTCGCCACAGCCGCCCCCGATCGTGTCAAAAGACTGCCCAAGTGTATTGACGCACATGATCGCACCGGTTTTGACTGGGGTAGAGCCCTTGCGATCCACAACAACGGCGATCGCTTTTGGCCCCTCTGTCTGGAGTGCGTTTAAGAAAACGGGATCAAGGTTAGTCTGTTCAAGGATCCCGTTCTTCTTTCCGGGGGAAAGCCTGCTGCGGCAGAGAATCAGTTCGGATAAAATGGAAATGGCAATCTCATCCGTTGTGACGGCACCGATGTCTAAACCGATCGGCGTGTGGATCTGATCGAGAAAAGAGCGGTCAATCCCCTCCGTGCAGAGGTTTTCAAAAAGCCCGGCAACACGTCTTTTCGAACCGATAAGCCCCATATAAGCAGGTGTGATGCCACTGGCATAAAGGGTGCGGATACAATCTGCATCATGTTTGTGCCCACGTGTGACAATGGCAACGAAATCCTGCTCATCAGGATGTATTTGTTCAATTGCGGCAGGAAAACTGTCGCAGATCACTTTTTTTGCGTTTGTCATCGTATAAGGATTGGCAAAGGAGGGTCTGTCGTCCGCCGCATAAATGTCAAATTCCAACTGGGAGGCAAAGCGGCAGAGCGATTGCGCTACGTAGCCGCAGCCTAAGATGATCAGACGCCGCGGCGCCTGAAATCTCCTTGTATACACAGTCTGACCGTCAGTACCCGGCACTTCAAACTGCATTTCAAATGGATGAAATTCTATAGGATTCATGATAAATTCCTCTTTTTTGTGATAATTTATAGTAGAGAGTATAACACCAATCTGTAAGCAAAACCATGGAAAATTTTATTGTCATAATGTATTTACTTTTCCCTGCAAAATAAGTTAAAATAGATAATTGGAAAACTCATATATAACTAAAATGAATTGTGAAAATTTCCAATGATCTAAAAATAGAAATACACCAAGGAAAAGTGAGGACACCCCAAATGGCAGATAACGCATTAAAAATCAAATATAAATTATACTTGGAAGCAGAGGATGTTTCGCAGTCAAGGATCCTTTCTTCTGCATCCTATCTGGAAAATGTGCTGCATAATCATGCAAACCCATACATAAAATGCGCACAGATCGACAACGAGAGCGATTTAGATGAATTCGAGTTAAGATTATATGTGGATGAGGCGATCGAGGAGGCAGACTGTGCAAATGCGGATGCAGCAGAGGCATTTTTAGATGAGTTCGCAGATGTTTTATCAGAAATTGCGCACATTCATTCCTTTATGGATATGGAGGGAAGCTTTTCTGTTTCCTTTGAGGGAGAGCATATTGCCTATGATTTTAAATCCGAACCGGGTGACGGTATGTGTGACTTTATGGAACGGAAAGAAAATTAATACATTTTTTGTTTTCAAAAATGGAATAGTCTGTTATAATAGTTACATAATATCACTTAGGAGGCATTAAGCGATGGCTGAGGATAGAAAAACATTTAAAATAAAGGATGGACATTTGGGAGAAGTGAAGATAGCAGATGAAGTAGTTGCAATTATTGCGGGACTGGCTGCAACAGAAGTCGAAGGTGTCAGTTCCATGGCTGGTAACATTACCAATGAACTTGTCAGCAAGCTTGGAATGAAGAATCTTTCCAAGGGTGTTCGTGTGGAAGTATTGAGCGGTATTGTGAATGTGGATGTGGCGCTGAATATTGCTTACGGATACTCCATCCCGGAAGTATCTGCGAAAGTTCAGGAACGCGTAAAATCAGCAATTGAGAATATGACAGGATTGGAAGTATCTATCGTGAATGTTCGTATTGCAACCGTAGATATGGGTAATAATAAATAATCCTTTGCAGAACGTAACGCAAGTTATGGACGATGTAGTAGAATAAAGGGTGTCCGAGCGACATCCTTTTTTTACCTTGTAAAGGAATGGAGATTATCGAGACAGAAAGGATCAATCAATGACCAGAAGAGGATTAAGAGAACAGGTTTTTAAAATGCTTTTCCGTGTGGAGTTCCACAATGTGGAAGATATGCCGGAGCAGATGAATATGTTTGAGGAAGTGGAGGAGTGCAGCGAGAAGGACAAAGAGTACATTTCCAACAAGTTCCACAACATTGTAGAGAAGATTGATGAGATCGATGCAGCGATCAATGAGGTTTCCGAGGGATGGAAGACCAGAAGAATGGGAAAAGTAGATCTGACTCTGATTCGTCTTGCAGTATACGAGATGAAGTACGAGGATGATATCCCGGTAAAAGTTGCGATCAATGAGGCTGTTGAACTTGCAAAACAGTATGGAACGGATGAATCACCGGCATTTGTAAATGGAGTATTGGCAAAATTAGCATGATGAAGAATGTTTATTCAGTTGGACAGGTGAATACATACATCAAAAATATGTTTGCCCAGGATTTTATGATGCAGCGCATCAGTGTCAAGGGCGAAGTGTCTAACTGCAAGTATCATTCCTCAGGGCATATTTATTTCACTTTGAAGGATCCGGCTGGGACGATCAATGCGATCATGTTTGCAGGAAACCGCCGGGGGCTCTCTTTTCAGATGAAAGAGGGTGACAAAGTCATCGTGACAGGCTCTGTGGAAGTCTATGAACGGGATGGAAAGTATCAGCTCTATGCCAGGGAGATTGAACTGGATGGAGCTGGTAATTTATATTTAAAATTTGAAGCGTTAAAAAAAGAATTAGAAGAGATGGGCATGTTTGCCCCGGAGTACAAGAAGAGAATCCCAACATATATCAGGAGGCTTGGGATTGTCACAGCTCCGACTGGTGCTGCTGTACAGGATATTCGCAATATTTCCGCAAGAAGGAATCCTTATGTGCAGCTTATTTTATATCCGGCGCTTGTGCAGGGGGAAGGTGCGGTAAGCAGTATTGTAAACGGTATCCGTGCATTAGATGCACTTGGCGTGGATGTGATCATTGTCGGACGAGGTGGAGGTTCCATCGAGGATTTGTGGGCGTTTAACGAGGAGGAGGTTGCAAGGGCGATCTTTGAATGTGAGACGCCGGTTATCTCCGCTGTCGGACATCAGACGGACACAACGATCGCAGATTTTGTGGCAGATTTAAGGGCGCCGACACCGTCTGCAGCTGCAGAACTTGCTGTTTTTGATCATCAGGCGGCAGTGGCAGAGATTTCAGCAAAAACTGCAAGGATGAACCGGGCTTTGCAGCAGAAGTTAGATATTGCAAAGTTGAAAGTAAACCAGTATCAGACAAAGTTACAGTACGTAAGCCCGGAGAGCAGGCTGCATGAACATCGCAGATATGCGGTAGACCTTGAGGAAAAATTATACCGGCAGATGGAGCAGGTGCTTACGGAAAAGAAGCACAGACTTGCAATACTGACAGGTCAGATGGAAGGGGTATCCCCTTTGAAGAAGCTGAGTCAGGGGTTCTCTTATGTTGCGGATGAAACCGGGAAGGCGGTGACGGATGCTTCCACCGTAAAAGTGGGGGATCCACTTACGGTACATCTGTTAAAGGGAACACTGAAGGCAAATGTCACGGAGGTATTTGACAATGAGTGAAGAACAGACGAAGCAGAATGTTTCTCTGGAAGAGACATTTGAACAGATAGAGACAATCATAAAACAATTGGAAAGTCCTGAAGTTACACTGGATGATTCTTTTCGTCTGTATCAGGCAGGCGTGGAAAAGTTAAAGACATGTAATTTACTTCTGGACACTGTTGAGAAGAAAATGCAGGTGATGCAGACCGATGGATCACTGGCAGATTTCGAGTGATGAAACAGTTCCTGTAACAAACTGGAATGGAAGAAGGAGCAGCAGAGTTGGATATTAGAGCAGAGATTCAGACAAGAGTAGATGAGATAGAACAGATCATAAAACGCTATCTTCCGGAGGAAGAGGGCTGGCAGAAGACCATTATGGAGGCAATGAATTACAGTATTCTTGCCGGTGGAAAAAGACTTCGCCCGATGTTGATGTCGGAGACCTATCGTCTGTTTGGTGGAAAATCAAAAGTGATCGAGCCTTTTATGGCGGCAATGGAGATGATTCATACCTATTCTCTGGTGCACGATGATCTTCCGGCGATGGACAATGACGAGTACCGCAGAGGGAAAAAGACAACACACGCGGTCTATGGCGAGGCGATGGGGATTCTTGCGGGCGATGCACTGTTGAATTATGCATTTGAAACGGCTGCAAAGGCGTTTGATATGGAACCGGATAACCGGAATATCGGAAAAGCCATGCAGATTCTTGCCACAAAGGCGGGCATTTATGGTATGGTCGGAGGACAGGTTGTGGATGTGCAGTCGGAGGATTCCGGCGACATCACAAAAGAAAAGCTTGATTTTATTTACCGTTTGAAAACCGGAGCGCTCATCGAAAGCTCTATGCTCATCGGCGCTGTTTTGGCAGGGGCAACGAAAAACGAACAGAACACGATCGGGAAAGCAGCCACAGAAGTCGGGCTGGCGTTCCAGATTCAGGATGATATTTTAGATGTCACAAGTACGTTGGAAGTGTTAGGAAAACCAATTGGCAGCGATGAGAAGAACCACAAGGCAACCTATGTGTCCTTCGAAGGGCTTGAGAAGGCAAAGGAAGATGTTGCATTGTATACAAACAGCGCAGTGGCAAGAATGGATTCGCTGGTGGTGAAGAATGAGTTTTTGAATGAACTGCTGCTTTACTTAATTTCCAGAGAAAAATAAGAACTCTGCGGAGAAAGAACGGAGATTCACTTTGGAGTTTCCGTAAGAAAGTAAGAAATCGAGGTACCAGATATGGTATTAGAAAAGATAAATCAACCGAATGATATAAAATCCCTCACAGACGAAGAACTGAAAATTCTTGCCTCTGAGATCCGGGAATTTTTAATAGAAAAGATTTCAGTGACAGGCGGTCATCTGGCATCGAATCTGGGGGTAGTCGAACTGACCATGGCACTGCATCTTGCACTGGATCTTCCAAAAGATAAGATTATATGGGATGTGGGACATCAGTCTTACACGCACAAGCTTCTGACCGGAAGACGGGAAGGTTTTGACGGGCTGCGTAAGTACGGCGGAATGAGCGGTTTCCCAAAACGGAAAGAAAGCGAATGTGACTGCTTTGACACCGGTCACAGCTCCACATCGATTTCCGCAGGACTTGGGTATGCGCTGGCGAGAGAGATCACAGGGGAGGACTATAAGGTGGTCTCTGTGATCGGAGATGGTGCGTTGACCGGAGGAATGGCGTTTGAGGCACTCAATAATGCGGCAAGCCTCAAATCCAATTTTATTATTATTTTAAATGATAATAATATGTCAATCTCAGAGAATGTAGGCGGTCTGTCCTCGTATCTTGCCGGTTTCCGGACAGCAGACGCCTATCTGGATCTGAAATTAAATGTGTTAAATTCCCTGAATAAAATGCCTTACGGAGAAAAAATGGTCTCTAAAATACGTAAGACAAAAAGTGGGATCAAACAGCTTCTGATTCCGGGAATGTTTTTTGAGGAAATGGGAATCGTGTATTTAGGACCGGTGGACGGTGGCGATCTTCATGGAATTGTGAAGCTTTTAAGAGAGGCTTCGCATATCGATGGACCGGTATTGATCCATGTCATGACACACAAAGGTGCGGGGTATGCACCGGCAGAGAGACATCCTGCAAGATTCCACGGAACAGAACCGTTTGATATTGAAACAGGGCTTCCGAAGAATCCAAGAGTGAAGGCAAATTATACCGATATTTTTTCAACTGTCATGCGAAAGCTTGGCGACCGGGATGAAAAAGTGGTGGCAGTGACGGCAGCAATGACAGATGGAACAGGATTAAAACGTTTTCATAACATGTTCCCGGAGCGGTTTTTCGATGTTGGGATTGCGGAACAGCATGCAGTGACGTTTGCGGCAGGGCTGGCAGCGGCTGGGCTGAAACCGATTTTTGCGGTGTATTCTTCTTTTTTACAGAGAGCATACGACCAGATTTTACATGATGTCTGTATCCAGAATCTGCCGGTGGTATTTGCCATTGACAGAGCCGGATTAGTTGGAAGCGATGGGGAGACACATCAGGGAATTTTTGATATCTCCTATCTGTCATCCATTCCGAATATGACGATCATGGCACCGAAGAATAAGTGGGAACTGTCCGATATGATCAAATATGCAGTGAATTTTGGTACACCGGTTGCAGTACGCTACCCGAGAGGTGAGGCATATGATGGACTGAAAGAGTACCGCGCACCGATCAGCATTGGAAAGTGTGAATGGATTTACCGGGAATCCGGGATCGCATTATTTGCATTGGGATCAATGGTAAAAACTGCGGTTGCAGTCCGGGATGCATTGAAAGCAGAAGGATATCCGTGCAGCATTATCAATGCGCGTTTTGCAAAACCGTTGGATGAAGACGCATTGAGGTACATTACAGAACACCATAAAGTGATCGTCACAATGGAGGAAAACGTGATCAGCGGTGGATTTGGAGAGCATGTGACCGAGTTTTATAATAATGAGAACTGCAAAGATATCCGCATTGTAAATATTGCAATTCCGGATGAATACGTGGAACATGGAAATGTGGAACTTTTGCGAAAAGAAGTCGGTCTGGATGCGGATACGATCATAGCGCGCACGATAGAAGCGTATCAGAACGTGACAGAATAAAAGATTCTAAGATAATGAATAGAATGAGCAGAGAGAGCGGAGAGAATGAAAGAAAGATTAGATATTTTACTTGTAAATAAAGGACTTGCGCCATCCAGAGAGAAAGCGAAAGCGATGATCATGGAGGGAAATGTATTTGTCGACAATAACCGTGAGGACAAGGCTGGTTCTACGTTTGACGTGAATGCCAATATTGAGGTAAAAGGTAACACCTTAAAGTATGTAAGCCGTGGCGGTTTGAAACTGGAAAAAGCCATGACACATTTTGGTATCACATTAGAGGGAAAAGTCTGTATGGACATCGGAGCCTCCACAGGTGGTTTTACGGACTGTATGCTCCAGAACGGCGCGGTCAAAGTTTATGCTGTGGACGTGGGATATGGTCAGTTTGCGTGGAAATTGCGGCAGGATGAACGGGTTGTCTGTATGGAAAAGACAAACATCCGTTATGTGAAACCGGAAGATATCGCAGACCGCCTTGATTTTGCGTCAGTGGATGTTTCCTTTATCTCTCTGACCAAAGTATTAGGACCTGCAAGGGAGCTGTTAAACGATAATGGCGAGATGGTCTGCCTTATTAAACCGCAGTTTGAAGCCGGCAGGGAAAAGGTAGGAAAAAAGGGAGTTGTCAGGGATAAAGCGGTTCATGAGGAAGTCATCAACAAAGTAATTGATTTTGCGGTGGAGATTGGATTTCACATTTTAAATCTGGAGTATTCGCCAATCAAGGGACCTGAGGGAAATATTGAGTATCTTGTCTATATCAGAAAAGAAGCCGAAGGCAGCAGAGAGGAATCCGTCGATGTTCATGCAGTGGTAGAGGCTGCACATGGAGAACTGGACAAATAATATGAAACATTTTTTGATTATCACCAATGCATTCAAAGATAAAAACTTAAAACTGACCAATGAGATCAAAGGGTATATCGAAAAAAAAGGTGGCAGCTGCCAGTGCTTTACGAGTACCGGAGACGATGCAAAACATGCAGCGCCTGAGGCGGATGCAATTGCGCAGGAGACGGAGTGTGTGCTTGTTTTAGGCGGAGATGGCACACTGATAAGGGCTGCTTCCAAACTGGTGGAACAAAATATGGCGCTCATCGGAGTCAATCTTGGAACACTCGGATATCTTTGCGAACTGGAGGAGTCAAATGTTTTTGCAGCAGTGGATGAACTGATGGAAGAACATTATACCGTTGAGAAACGCATGATGCTTTGCGGTTATGGAATCAAGCAGAGTGAGAAGACAGAGCGCAAAGTGGCACTCAATGATATCGTCATCCACCGGACAGGGGCGCTGTCAGTGGTAAATCTGATCGTTTTTGTCAATGGGGAATATCTGAATACATTTCGTGCAGATGGAATCATCATCTCCACGCCGACAGGGTCTACCGGCTATAATATGTCCGCAGGCGGACCGATCGTCGATCCGAAGGCAAGCATGATCATTATCACTCCAATCAATGCGCATAATTTGAATTCCAGAAGTATTGTGATCGGTGCTGAAGACGAAGTGATGATCGAAATTGGCGAAAGACGTTCCCAGAAGGACGAGACAGTGGAAGTCAGCTTTGATGGGGACAATGCTGTGGGATTAGAGGTTGGAGATAAGTTTCTGATCCGGAAAGCAGATTCCACAACAAGAATCTGTAAACTTAACAATATGAGCTTTCTGGAAATACTGCGCAAAAAAATGAAAGCTTATACATAAACACAAAGCTTAGGAGGTCAGACCGGAAATGAAGACAAAACGTCAGACAAAAATGTTGGAACTGATAAAAAAACATGATATTGAGACACAGGAAGAGTTATCCGATTATCTCCAGAAAGAAGGATATCAGGTGACACAGGCAACGGTTTCCAGAGATATCCGGGAATTAAAACTTACGAAAGTTGCTATGAGTAATGGTCGACAGAAGTACGCTGCCCTGACAGAGGCGAATGAAGACCTTTCCGAAAAATATACCCGTGTTTTTCGGGATGCTTTTGTGTCTATGGATATGGCGCAGAATATTCTGGTGATCAAAACGGTTTCCGGAATGGCAATGGCAGTTGCGGCAGCGATAGATGCCATGCATCTGCATGAGATCGTCGGCTGTATTGCCGGTGATGATACCATAATGTGTGCAGTGCGAAGCGTAGATGACACGATTGCAGTGATGAGTCGTCTGCGTAAGCTTGTAGAAGATTAGAACATATACTTTTGGGGAGAGTAGAAGGAGACTATATGTTACAGAATCTACATGTGAAAAATCTGGCGTTGATTGACGAGACAGAGGTTGATTTCAGGAATGGGTTAAACATTTTATCCGGTGAGACCGGTGCGGGAAAATCAATTATCATTGGTTCTATCAATCTGGCGTTAGGGGAAAAAGTACAGAAGGAGATGCTTCGTGAAAATGCGGATTATGCGTTGGTGGAGCTTATTTTTTCTGTGACGGATGAAAAACAGAAAGAACTCTTACGAGAGCTGGACGTGTTCCCGGAGAATGACGAAGTCATCTTAAGCAGGAAGATCGTCAACGGCAGAGGTGTTGCAAAAGTGAATGCAGAGAGTGTTCCGGCATCCAAAATGCGTGAGATCGCCTCAATTTTGATCGACATTCATGGACAGCATGAACATCAGTCGCTTTTGTCGAAAAAGAAACATCTTGAAATCTTAGATGATTATGCAAAAGAAGAAATTTTTGATCCAAAGGAAAAGTTAAGGGAAGCCCACAAAAATTACCGTGCTCTGCTGGAAGAACTGAAGGCGGCAGATGTGGACGAGGAAGAACGGCTCCGGGAGATCTCATTTTTGGAATACGAGATCAAAGAAATTGAGGATGCAGACTTAAAAGAGGGCGAGGATGAGGCATTGGAGGCTGACTACCGGAAATTCTCCAACGGAAAGAAGATTATGGAGGCGGTGAATGCCGCCTATCAGTATACCGGAAATCAGAGTGACAACGTATCTGAACTTACCGGAAGGGCATTGCGGGAATTGAATGCGGCGTCTGCATATGATGAAAAAGTAAAAGGGCTGGAAGAGCAGTTATTAGAAATCGATAACCTTGTAAATGACTTTAATCGTGAGCTTGCAGATTATATTGACGAGACGGAGTTTGACGATGAAACGTTTTACCGGATGGAAAAACGTCTGGATGAGCTGAATCATTTAAAATCAAAGTACGGAAGCACGATTGCAGATATATTGTCTGAATTGGAGAAAAAACAAGGCCGATTGCAACAATTGCAGGATTTTGACCAGTATATTGGAAATTTGAAGCAAAAACTTGCAGATGCGGAGCAGGATTTAAAGAAATACTGTGATAAAGTATCGAAAATCCGTAAAAAATATGCAAAAAAACTGACAGGTGCTGTGACAGAGGCATTGAAAGACTTAAACTTTTTAGATGTGAAATTCGAGATGGAGTTTGGACAGACCGCAGACTATACGGCAAACGGAACAGATGATCCGGAGTTCTTGATTTCCACCAATCCTGGAGAACCCGTAAAACCGTTGGGTAAAGTCGCATCCGGCGGTGAACTTTCGAGAATTATGCTTGCAATCAAAACGGTATTGGCAGATCAGGATGCAATCGAGACACTCATTTTCGATGAGATTGACAGTGGAATCAGCGGACGCACCGCGCAGATGGTTTCGGAAAAAATGAATGTGCTTGCAAAAAATCATCAGATCATCTGTATCACGCATTTACCACAGATCGCCGCAATGGCTGATGCACATTATCTGATCGAAAAATCTGTGGAAAATAAGACCACGGTATCGAAGATCAAGTGTCTTTCCGGGGAGGAGAGTATTGACGAGCTGGCAAGAATGCTCGGCGGTGTGGAGATCACAGAGAAAGTCCGGGAGAGTGCAAGAGAGATGAAAGAACTTGCACATCAGAAAAAATGCCATTAATTGACACGAAAAAGACAGTTTGAAAAAAAGAAAGAGACACATAATAAAAGGGTACATAGCGTATATGTACTCTTTTTGTTATGGAGACAAGGAAAATAGCCCGATATTCATTGGGGTGCAGGAGATAAAAAATGGACAGATACAAAAGTTTTTTTCGTGGAATTGCATATGCAGGTTATTGTATCGTATTTTTATTTGCGGTCTATACATTTGAAAAATCAATACCGGATCGGATATATGTGAAAGCAGGGGAAGCAATCGATTACCAGTTTCAGGTACCTGTGACAATGGAAATACAGGAGGATAGCTCGCCTGTAGCAAAAAGCACAAATAATGCCAATGTGAGGCAGTCCTACATTGTCACCTGCCGCCTGTTTGGTATTTTTCCGGTGAAAGATATAGAAGTTGTACTTGTGGACGGAGATGCGGTCTATGCAGGCGGGATGCCGATCGGCATCTATGTGAAGACAAGAGGTGTCCTCGTGATCGGTACCAGTGAAGTGGAACGGCCGGATGGAAGTGAAGCTGCACCTGCGGAGAACATTTTGAAAGCCGGAGATTATATATTAAGTGTGAATGGGGAGAAGGTTGCAGAGAAGGAGGATCTGCAGCGCCTGGTACAGCAGAACGGTGCAGAAAAAGAAATTCTTAAAATTAACCGCAAGGGAGAAGAGGTTGAGGTTGGTGTGACACCCGTACAAAATAAAAATGGAACGTATATGCTAGGAGCATGGGTGCGTGATGATCTTGCCGGAATAGGAACTTTGACGTATTACAAAGAAGATGGAACCTATGGTGCTTTAGGGCATGCCGTCAGCGATGGAGATGTCGGCGAGCGCATCCAGATGCGTGAAGGCTATGTATACAATGCACAGATCATCGGAGTGAAAAAAGGACAAAAAGGAAATCCGGGCGAATTATCGGGAATGATCCGTTACCAGAGTGCTGACTGCCTTGGAACAATCGAGGAAAATACAGACATTGGTATTTATGGAAAACTGGATGGAAATATTGCAGCACTGCCGCGTGGAGATTACTATAACATCTGTTACAAGCAGGATATTAAACAGGGACCGGCGACGATCATCTGTGGTTTTACCGGAGAGAAGAAAGAGTATGCGATTGAGATAGAGAGTCTTGATTACAGTGGAAGAGAGGCGAATAAAGGAATTCTATTCCGGGTGACGGATGAGCAGCTTTTAGACATGACAGGCGGTATTGTGCAGGGAATGAGTGGCAGTCCCATCCTTCAGGATGGAAAAATAATCGGCGCCGTGACACATGTCTTTGTCTCAGATTCGTCCATGGGCTATGGGATTTTTATTGAGAATATGGTAGAATGAAAAAAGAAATTGTAAAATAAAGTCCTTTGGTACACTTGCCGACGAAGTTCGACAAAATTTACGAGAGGAAAATGAGTATGCTGATAACACATGTAAAGATTTGCCAGGAAAAGGGAAGACGTGGCTTTTACATATGTTTGAAATAAGTCAGCAGGAGGACCAGCATGGAGAAACTGAATGTAGCAATCGCAGATGATAATGAGAGAATGTTGCGGTTATTGGGGGCTATCATCGAGAGTGATGAGGAACTCAATGTCGTTGGAACTGCTAAAGATGGGGAAGAGGCTTACAATGTGATCAAGACAAAGGAACCGGATGTTGTCTTGCTTGATATTGTAATGCCAAAATTAGATGGACTTGGAGTATTAGACCGTGTGAATCATGATAAGACAATCAAAAAACATCCGACGTTTATTATGATCAGTGCAATCGGTCAGGAAAAAATTACGGAAGATGCATTTGAATTAGGTGCAGATTACTATATTATGAAGCCGTTTGACAATGACATGGTGATCAACCGGATCAAGAAGGCAAAGACAGCAAAAACAGGAAAGAGCACGGAGCCGCGCAAGGTGAATGCCTACGAGAAGGCAGAGGATGTCAGCGAGAAGAATCTTGAGGCAGATGTGACTGAGATCATTCATGAGATCGGTGTTCCGGCACATATCAAGGGGTATCAGTATTTGCGTGATGCCATTGTCATGTCGGTCAATGATATGGATATGTTAAATTCCATCACAAAAATTTTATATCCGACCATTGCAAAAAAATACCAGACAACCTCAAGCCGCGTGGAGCGTGCCATCCGTCATGCAATTGAGGTGGCATGGAGCAGAGGTAAGATGGATACGATTGATGAGATGTTTGGCTATACCATTCACAATGGCAAAGGAAAGCCGACAAACTCTGAATTTATCGCGTTGATCACAGACCGTATCCGGCTGGAATATAAAATGTATTAATACCTTTTCAGAGCGAAAAAAAAGAGTTATAATATTCTTAAGATTTCGAAGTATTTCGGGGTTTGGAGGGGTTATAACATGAAGAAAATACTATTTGCTGCTTCAGAAGCTATTCCTTTTATCAAAACAGGAGGCCTTGCAGATGTAACCGGTTCCCTGCCAAAGTATTTTGACAGGAAAAAGTATGATGTGCGTATCATATTACCGAAGTATCTGTGCATGGACGAACGTTTTAAGGGACAGCTTCATTTTAAATGTCATTTTTATGTGAATCTAAGCTGGCGGAAACAATATGCCGGCATTTTTGAAGCAAAACAGGATGGTATCACCTATTATTTTGTAGATAATGAATTTTATTTTGCCGGAGATAAGCCGTACAATGAACTGTATCAGGATATTGAGAAGTTTGCATATTTTTCAAAAGCAATCTTAGAGGCATTGCCGTTTCTTGATTTCTGTCCGGATATTATCCATTGCCATGACTGGCAGACAGGTCTGATCCCGGTATTCTTGAAAACTCTTTATGGGGATGAAAATTATTACAGGGGGATCAGGATTGTATTTTCCATCCATAATCTGAAGTTTCAGGGACGCTGGAGTCTTCCGGCAGTTATGGATATCACAGGTCTGCCGGAACAGATTTTCACGGCGGACAAACTGGAATCTTACGGGGAGGCCAATTATTTAAAGGGTGGCATTGTCTATGCGGATGCAGTGACGACTGTCAGTGAGACTTATGCCCGTGAGATCACAACAGAACAGGGTGGAGAGGGCTTAGACGGACTGCTGCGTGCCAGAAAAAATGATCTGTATGGCATTTTAAATGGATTGGATTACGAAGAATATGATCCACAGAAAGATGGATATATTTATAATCACTTCAATGAGCAGAATTTTCAGGAAGGCAAGAAGCTGAATAAAGCCAGACTGCAGAAAGAGCTCGGGCTTCCGGTGAAAGAGAATACCATGCTGATCGGTATTGTATCGAGAATGACAAGCCAGAAAGGATTTGATCTGGTAGCTTATATCATGGATGAATTGCTGGCAACCGAGGATGTGCAGCTTGCTGTGTTAGGAACGGGTGAGGATCAGTATCAGGATATGTTCCGTTATTTTGCACAGAAATATCCTGATAAAATTCAGGCTACGATCGGTTATTCCGAGGAGCGGGCACATCGTATCTACGCATCCTGCGATGCCTTTCTGATGCCATCCTTATTTGAACCATGTGGATTATCACAGTTGATGAGCTTGAGGTATGGAACCGTGCCAATCGTAAGGGAAACTGGCGGTCTGAAAGACACCGTGGAAGCGTATAACGAATATGAACATACGGGAACCGGTTTTTCTTTTGCAAATTACAATGCCCATGAGATGCTTGGAACAATCCGCTATGCCATCTCTGTTTTCCGTGACAGGAAGAAAGACTGGAATGGATTGATCCAGAGGGGAATGAAGCAGGATTTTTCCTGGAATCGTTCTGCCGGTAAATATGAAGCATTATACGAAAAACTTACCGATTTTGAATAAAGTTACATAGAAGTGATCACATAGAAATCTGACCAGTCTCACGGGAATAAAAGTAGACATGATCGGATAAAATCTCTTCTTTGGATAACTGTGTAGAATTGACTTCTTTTACCATAGAGGTGAGTTCATCATAAGAATCATGGTCGTATGCAGGAATCAGGATTACTTCGTGAATACTGCTTGGAAGAATATAGAGATCGCATTCTAGTTTTTCACAGAGATTATGCAACAGGTTGTGGTAAAAAATACAGCCGGAGCCATTCAGTTTGCTTTTGTTGGAGAGCACATACATTGGAACCATGTATTCAAATTCTTCCTTCATGGAATTGCAGGGAACACCGGCCATTAACTCGATCAGAACATCTGACATGTCCCGCAGTTCATAAGTGAGGAGAGCAGGAGTGTTTTTCATGGCGAGATGATAGAGGTCGTCCTTGGTGATATTCCAGAGAGACAGATGCTGGTTATAAATTAATATTGTTGCATTTCCGGTCTCGTCAGCATCTACAAGACAATTGAAGATGATGGCGAGATCTAATATTTTTATGTGAGGGATTTTTTGCAGCAAATTTTTATTCTGTTCATAATTGATAAGTTTAAACACAATACGTTTTTTTACCTGCTCATAGTTTGTAAAAAAGGAGATATCGATATTTCCGGACGGCTTGTTCTCCTCATAAACAGATAAAATATCATGGCAGATCTCTTCTAAGGATCTGCCCTTTAAATATTGTTTAAAATAAAAGTTCAGATAAATAGTTGGGGATATATTCAGCTGATTGGATAAGATCGTGAGACCATCATAATGAGTATCATTATTTTTGATGATCTCCTGAATCGTCACTTTCACATTAGAACCAAGCCGGTTCTGAATGACTGTTGTTACATTTTCTTTGAATTCCTGATATGTCATAAAAATCCTCCCAATGGCAGATGCCCTGGGAAAACAATTACATTCCGTATCAGTCGGATGATAAAACGATATGCAGATAACAGACTGGAAATTCAAACATCTGTTATAAAAAAATCCACGCATCGGGAACTGCGTGGATTTACTTTATCATGGATAAAATGGAAAAACAATAGGAAAAGAAAAAAGTTTCGAAAAATTTTATTATTCGGACTTTAATTTTTTCCAGAGATAATTCGATAACTTTGTCGTGTCGATGTCATATTGTTTATACACCTCACAATTGGCAAGCGTCTCATCTGTCGGGAAAATCGTTGTGTCGGATAATGTTTCCTCATCTAAATTTTCTTTGACAGCGAGATTTGGCGTAGCATAATAAACATAGTCAAAGTTTAGCATGCCAATGTCTTCCCGGCAGAGAAAATCCAGAAATTTTTCTGCATATTCGGTGTTATGGCAGGATTTTGGCATAAACCAGGAGTCGATCCAGAGGTTGGAGCCTTCTTCCGGGACACTGTAGGAGAGGTCATCATTTAATTCCATGGCGTAAGCAGCTTCCCCGGAATAAACAAGAGCCATCGCCGCATTTCCCATTGCCATTTCATCTCCGGTCTCATCGACATAATAGGCATAGACGAGCGGTTTCTGCCGGATCAGAAGATCAAGGGCATCATTTAACTGATTTTCATCGGTCGTATTGATATCATAGCCTGATAGTCTTAATGCCGGGGTAAAGCTGTCGCGGACAGAGTTCTGCATGATGATCGAGTCTTTGTATGCTTCATCCCAGAGAACGTTCCAGGTGGATACTTCCTCGTCGGATACCATCGTCGTGTTGTAGAGGATACCGAGCGTACCGTAAAAATAAGGCATGGAATATTTATTTTCCGGGTCAAAAATCTGTGATGCTTCAATAATGGATGAATCAAGATTTTTATAATATTCGAAATCATCAAAGTTGATCTCTAACACCTGATCTTCGTTGATCAGACGCTCCACCATGTAATCTGAGGTACAGACGAGATCATAATTGATGGAGCCTGCAGAAAACTTGGTATACATTTCCTCAGGACTTTCGTATTCCTCTAATTTGACCTTAATGCCGGTCTCTTTTTCAAATTGATCAAGAACGGATTCATCAATGTATTTTCCGTAATTTAAAATTACAAGCGTATTGTCATCTTTCTTTGTTGTCTCAGTGGAACTGGTGCCTTTTCCACAGGAGGAGAGAACACCTGTCATGAGGCACAGTGCAAAGAGCATTGCAAGTCGTTTTTTCATAGCTGCCTCCTAGATTGCCTGTTTTGCACATTTTCCCTCGGAGGAAGAACGGTGGTTCATCACGAGAAGGAGCAGGAAGGCGATCAAAAATAAAATGGTCGATAAAGCATATAATTCCGGGCGGATTCCCTTGCGGAGCTCTGTGTAGAGCATGGTAGAAAGTGTATTGACGCCCGCACCTTTTGTAAAGAAGGTGATCGAAAAATCGTCCAGTGACATGGTGACTGCCATTAAAAATCCGGAGAACACACCGGATTTGATCTCAGGCCATGTGATCCTGAAAAAGGCATAGAGCGGTGTCGCACCGAGGTCTAAGGCAGCCTCGTAAGTGTAACGGTTTGCCTGATTTAATTTTGGAAGCACATTTAAGATGACGTAGGGAATGTCAAATGTGATATGTGCGATCAAAACTGTGACAAAGCCGAGGTTCATAAATTTTACAAATAGAAGCATCATTGCGATTCCGGTTACGATATCTGCATTTAAAAGCGGAATGTTAGTAGCCCCTAACATGATCGCTTTATTCTTTTTTTTCATGGCGCTGATACCGATTGCTGCCAGAGTTCCAAGCAGCGTTGAGATAATAGCAGCGGCGAGTGTGATCTGGATCGTTGTCACAAAAGCATTTGTGATCGTCTCGTTTTTAAAACATTCTGCGTACCATTTTAAGGTAAATCCACCCCATACAACACGGGATTTGGAATTGTTGAAAGACAGGACGATCAACACTAAAATTGGAAGATATAAAAATAAAAATATAAGTGCAAGATAAATTCTTGACGCAGCTTTTTTTACCATACTGCAGTACCTCCGCCGTCTTTATCGAAAATATTCATGAGTGCCATGCTTGCGACGACAAAAATCATTAACACAACAGAAAGACCGGAGCCTAAGTTCCAGTTGGTTCCCTGCATAAATTCCTGCTCAATCACGTTACCGATCAGAAGCACCTTTCCACCGCCTAGCAGGTCGGAGATGACAAAGGAGGTCAGTGCAGGAACAAAGACCATGATAATGCCGCTGATAATGCCGGATAAGGTCAGCGGAATGATGATCTTGAATAAAATGATGGCGTCACTTGCACCAAGGTCTTTTGCTGCCTCAATGACATCATTTTTGATTCTTGCCATGGAGTTGTAAATTGGCAGTATCATAAACGGAAGAAAATCGTAGACCATACCAAATACAACTGCCGTCTGTGTATTGAGCATTTTTACGGTGCCAAATCCAAAAAACTGGAAGATTGCATTGACAATCCCGTTGTTGGATAGCAGCAGACGCCATGCTAAGATCCTGAGCATGAAGTTCATCCACATTGGAAGAATAAAAATAAATACGACAAAGCTCTGCTGTTTGATCTTTAAACCATTCAAAATCATAGCGAGCGGGTAAGCTAACAACAGACAGACTATCGTGCAGATTGTACCAAGCTTTAAGGATAAAAGGATGGATCTGACATGCACGGGATCTGCGATGGCAGCCACATTTTCAAAAGTAAAAGTTCCTCCGGAGGTAGTGAATGCATAATAAATGATCATTGCCAGCGGAAGGAGGATAAAACCGATGATCCATATCAGGTATGGACCGGCGAATAACTGTCTTCCTGATTTACGCATCGATCTCCACTGCCTCCTCATCTTCGGATTCCGGTTTGTTCATGATCTGGATGTTGAATGGAATGACATTGATTCCGACATGCTCCCCCACATTGTGAAGCAGGGTGGTGTGGACAAGCCATTCAAAGCCGTTTGCCACAATCTCGATTTCATAGTGGACACCCTTGAAGATCACAGAGGTGATATCACCTTCCATAAATCCTTTTTCCGGTTCTACGATCTCAATATCCTCCGGGCGGATCACAACGTCCACCGGAGTGTTATTTCCAAAACCTTCATCGACACAAGGAATCTTTACACCGAGGATTTCCACGACTTTGTCCTGGATCATAGTTCCATCGATGATATTGCTGTCACCGATAAAGTCTGCGACGAAAGCGTTCGTAGGTTCATTGTAGATCATTTCCGGTGTACCGATCTGCTGGATGTATCCCTGATTCATAACGACGATCGTATCGGACATGGTAAGTGCTTCTTCCTGGTCATGTGTGACGTAAACGAAAGTGATTCCAAGTTCGTTTTTCAGGCGGATCAGCTCGTACTGCATATCCTGACGCAGTTTTAAGTCCAGTGCACCGAGTGGTTCGTCTAACAGGAGCACTTTCGGCTCGTTGACGATCGCGCGCGCGATTGCGATCCGCTGCTGCTGGCCACCGCTTAAGGAGTCGATGGAACGGTTTTCAAAACCGTCAAGGTTCACTAATTTTAATGCGTATTTGATTTTATCGTTGATATATTCTTTGCTCTTTTTATTGATTTTTAATCCAAACGCAATATTTTCCGCAATCGACATGTGCGGAAATAAGGCATATTTCTGGAAAACAGTATTCAGATTTCTTTTATTTGGAGGCAGGCTGGTAATGTCGACACCATCGAAGATGACCTGTCCCTTATCAGGCGTCTCAAAACCGCCTAAAATACGGAGCGTTGTTGTTTTTCCACACCCTGATGGACCGAGGAGCGTGATAAACTCATTTTCGCGGATATATAAATTTAATTCATCAAGTACCAGATTGTTTCCATAAGACTTGGAAATATCGACAAAATTGATTAGCTTTTTGCTCATAACATAATTCCTTTCTGAATCCTACCAATCGTGATCTAAAAGCTTGGTGGAGTAGATACCCAGATCAATACGGCATCGCGGCTGCCGGGATTTTCTATGTAATGCTTTTTGCCGGCTTTCAGGTAAAAGGATTCGCCGGCGTGCAGCACATGGCTTTTTCCACCATAATATATTTTGACGGTTCCCTTGATCAGGTAGCCGAACTCTTCACCGGAATGGGGCTGCATAATGTCGGAAGATCCACCTGCTTTCAAGGTTAATCTGACGGGTTCCATGGAATCTTTCTGGGCATTTGGAACAACCCATTCAATGATATTATGTTTGTCTTCATTCACCTTCGTGAAAAAGTCTTCATTTTTAAATACGATCTGTTCCGGTTCTTCATCGGTAAAAAATTCTGCCGGTGTTGTTCCGAGACACTGAATGATATCGAGCAGTGTTCCAATCGACGGCGTGTTCTGGTTGCGTTCCAGCTGGGAGATAAATCCCTTGGTAAGCTCCGAACGGTCGGCAAGTTCCTGCTGCGTCAGTCCATATTGAATACGAAGTTCTTTCATCCGTTTCCCAATATCCATACCGCATGCCTCCAATCCTGAAAAATACTGAATGGTTACAAAAAGTTTACTAATAATAAACAAACTATAAAACATTTTATATTCTATAAATAAAATGTCAATAGAGTTTCTGTAAATTTTGTTATAAATTTCTGAAAAAAAGAGTTGCATTTTTTTCAGAATCCGATATAATAGTCTTCGTGACTGATTCGTCATGCCAATATGGCTCAGTTGGTAGAGCAACGCATTCGTAATGCGTGGGTCAGGGGTTCGAGTCCCCTTATTGGCTTTCTGAAACTCTAGTAAAATTAAGGCTTCCGAGATTTTAGGGGATCAATAGTAATCAGAACAAATGTTTGCACACAGGAAAGGAGATTCCTGTAAAAGTGCTACTAAGGATAAATCGACCATGAGTCGGTTTATTTTTTTGAAATTATGATACACAAAGATTACAAACAAATACACAAGAAGGTGCAAAATGACCAAAGAAATGTTGAAAGGTCTCATTGAATTGGTGTCGGAAGAAGATATAGAAACGCTTTACAATGTTGTTGTTAAGTTTATACCAGAAAATGTACCGCTTCCGGACGAAATAGAAGCTATAGAGAGGGCAGATAAGAGCATAGCAAAAAATGGAACAGTTCCCCATGATGCTGTTGACTGGGATTAAATGAATTTGAACTGCGATTTGAAACTCTCTTTTGGAGATTGCAAAACGGGCAAAGAATTTTGATGTTGTAAAAAGTTTTTTGATGTGTTATATTGAAAACAGAAAGGGAAGCCAAAGGAGCGGCTACCCTCTAAGCAATGAGTTACTAACCTTTATATGAGGTCAGCCGTCACTACTGGGAATAGTGGCGGCTATTTTCTTTTGTCCTTGAAAATCTTATAGCACAGACTCACAAGGGCGCAAATGAATATTCCTGTCTGAATCAAATCAGAGTATGTAATATACATTGGCAACGCCCTCCTTTCTTGCGTCTGGAGGGTTGACCCCTCCGAAGTAGGAGGGTAAGCCGCCCGGCTCTTTGGTTTCCCTGTCGATATTATAACAATGTGCGACAAGTTTCGCAATCTTAATTTTAAGTAGAAGAGGGACGACTTGTAAGATGGTCGTCCCTTTTCCTATAACATACAATGAGATATTCCACGCATTTACTTCCGTAAAACCTCATATGCACATTCAGCCATTGCTTTGTATGCCTTACTGCTTGGATGCAGATGATCCCCACTGTCGAACCCTTCACGGAACGCAGAAGGATTGTCCTCTCCGCGGAGGGCAAGATCAAAGTCAATGCATCCGTCGATTTCCTTTGTGGAGCGAATCCACGCATTCACTTCATTGCGCAGATCATCGCGGAAGGTTGCATAAGTGCGCCAGCCGAAGATTGGAAGAAGTGTACCCATATAGACTTTTAAATGTAATTTTTTCGCTTCTTCTATATAATAGCGATAGCCGTCAATCAATTCCCTTGCCGTTGGAAGATCACTCATTGGACGGAATGGGTTTGTCTCAATTCCAACAGGATGAATGATGTCGTTGATTCCCTGCTGGATGATCACAGTATCTGCACCAGTGGTCGGAATCTCATGCGGAAAACGGTTTGTTCCTTTTAACCCATAAGAATCGTAAGTGATACATTCATATTGTCGCAAAATTCTTGAACCGCTCGTGGCGCGTCGGATAAATGCAGTGTGATTATCCGGGTTTTCTCTTGCAAGCAGTGTCAGATAATCCGGCCATGCGCCCGCGGTGATCGAATCTCCATAGCAGATGACCATATGGTTTTCTTCGGAAGTCATTAATTCAATGTTACTCAGAAAATAAAACCAGTTTGTAGTCTTTGTATCATTCATCGGCAGACTTTTAGCATGCGTCTGATCTCCAAGGGAGAAAAATCCTTTGGAAAGTGGTCCGGTCACAAGAACAGCGGACTGCATTAAGGTAAAATCAGCAAAATAAAGACTTACGGTGAGTGTCATTCCCTTTTTGACCGGAAATGAAACCGGGTCGCTGACTGCGGTCTGATGAGCTTCCATGGTCACGGACTCGTTTTTTGAAAAAGTGATGTCGCAGATCGTTTCCTTTTTGCATGGACAGGCGAGCGGCATTTTTTCATAAACAGGGGAAGTGGCTGCAGAAACAGTGGCTCTTGTGACAGTAACGGCCTCGCTTCCGCAGTAATTATCAAATGTAAAGCGGAGAGTGTCTCCGTCAAATGGAATGTATACAGGATAACGTAATGTAATGTATTTTGCGTAAGCTTCCGGGTGGTGTTCTGCGATGGATACGGCATTTCCCCACACGGAAACCCAGTTTTTATTGTTCATATTCATAACCATGCCTTTCTTTATAGCCTGTAAGTGTTCATGCGTTTCAATACCAGACAATTTCATGTGCCAGTAAAAAATATTTTCAAAAACTCAGTATAGCACAGTTTATAGGATATTTGAAAGAAAAAAGTGCATTTCCAATGAACAATATCAACTGTTTGATGAAGTATTGCCTTAAGAGAAATTGACTTAGAAAACACTTACGGCTTCCTGTTTGCTGACATTTTCCGGGGAAACTGTAATCGGTTTCAGTTCGTAGACTTTTGTAAATTGCGCTTTACGTTTTTGGGTTAGATGGTGGCTGACCAGAATCAATGTCAGATTAGGATTGTCTAACAGACTTTGTTCTACAATGTCGGCATTTTTCTGATCTAGCGCACTGGTGCCTTCGTCCACAAGTAAAATGGAGCGGTTGTGGATCAATGCCCGCGCAATAGCCACACGCTGTTTCTGTCCTCCTGACAGATTGCTGCCGTTTTCACCGACAGGTGTATCCAGTCCAAGAGGCATATTGGCAAGATCACCATCCAGTGAACTGTCTTTAATGGCGCGTTTCAGCATTTCATCAGAAAAATCAATCCCCAAGGTAATGTTATCTCGAATGGTAGTATTGAACAAATATACATCCTGTTCAATGTAACTCATCTGTTGTAATAGTTGCTCAGGAGTGAAGTCGCTGGCATTTTTGCCGTCAAAATGAATGAACCCCTGATATTTTGGAAGCCAGCCTAACAAAAGCTTTAGAACTGTGGATTTGCCACAGCCAGAAGGACCAGTCAGAGCGTATTTACCGCCTTTTTCAAAGATGAAAGATTGATTATCCAAAACCTGTTTATCATCATAGAAAAAGGAGACATTTTCCATAGAGATGGTATTGCAGGAAGTTTCAGCAGTTAAGTCTTTTGGAGGAAGAACATCCTCTGCATGCACAGTGATATTTTCGAAATAGGGCTTGGCTGCAGCAATAGAGATTCGGCTGTTTGCAACAGAACTCAGTCCATTGGTAATTCCGGCAGTCAGGTTGCTTGCACTGCTAATTGCTCCAATAATTATTCTGCCTTGTATCGCAAGAAATACCGTGACAATCTGTTGAAGGAACTGCAAACATACGCTAATAACACCTACACCGCAAGTAATAAAACCTTGCGATGTTTTTAATTTACAACAGGCTTTTTCCATTTCATCACTGGCCGAGTCACCTTCATTGATAAATCGATTTGTGCGTCCAAAAGCACGAAGAACATCAAAACCAGATAAAATATCCTTGATATGACTAAGTCCCTGAGCCTCTGCATTTGCACAGGTCTGTCCTAATTTTTCCATTTGTTTTGTAAATAGTTTTGGTACAGATAGCATAATAGCAGCAGATACCAAACCGAACGCAAGCATTACCCAGTCCAGCGAGAGGAGTGCAGCTACACAACATATAATCATAATAAGCTGATTGAAAATACTGAAAAATGAGGTCCATCCTAAACTGTCAATTTGTTTGATGTTTGTAGTTAGCCAGGAAATGTATACGCCGTTATCCTGACTGTGATATTCTGGATGTTTTTTTTGCAAGAGAGTTAAGTATAGATCGTGACGAACCTGATTATTTAATTTTCGCTTCGCATTGGCTTCTAAAGCTCCTGCAATTGCAGCCAGTCCGAAATACGCTATATATCCGCCGATACAGGCACTAGTCCACTGTATAAATCCAGATAAATCCAATTCGAATGCAGCTTGAAAAGACTGCATCATCATTAGCTGGATAATTACATACGCACTTTGCGCCATTAAACCAAGGAAGCAAGGCCAAAATATCAATTTCCAGTTTTTCTTTAAGTAATATGACATAATAGACTCCTTTCTGTTTTACAGAATTTTGTTTTAATTTTTACGCATTATATAGTATCGACAATTGAAAGAACATATCGTTTTATGTTAGTTATAATAATTGTTACATTGGGGATGTCCTATGGTTAGATTTCGGTTTATATGTAGCCCGGTGGCAATAACAGTCTTGCTTATCCACAAGTGCATAGCGTCTACATTGTAGATTGAGACAACTTAGAATATCTGGACATATATAGCATTCAGATTTTAATTCGCTATAACTCCATAATTTATTTTTAGTATTGTCTATCACAACTCCGTTATCGGGATCAATATAGCCAACTAAATTTTGAGGATGGTTTAATGCAACCGAGCCTTTTTCAATTTTGCCATCAGCGCGAATGATATATCCATTTGGAAATGCTGCATAACAAATTCTTCCAAATAGCAAATCTTCACTTGAGTCGTATTTCATGCCAATTTGCTTGAGATAATCTTCATGTATTTTGGTGAGGTCAATCTTATTTTCACCGTTTAAAAGTGACAGATCATTTACATTCTGTCCACCCCAGTTATTTACTGGTCTGACAGAGACTGCAAAACGATGATCAGAACCAAATAGGTTATATAGATAATCGTACCAGCTTAAATCATTGTCTCCGGCTAAAATATTGTGACGTAGGACAATATAAAAGTCAAACTCATTGTTAGGTGACAATTTCTAAAAACGCAAAGAAACCGTCAAACCATGTGGTTGACGGTTTCTTGCGTAATGTTTAATCTAGTTCCAATCCAAGAAATTTTTTTGCTTCAGTTTTAATAATTGCAAGATTACGTTCATCTTCAATTATCTTGAAAAGATAGTACGACTGTCGGTACAATTCTATACTTTTTTCGTGATCTTTCAGATGATAATAACATTCGGCTAAAATCATTAAAATGCCAGAAAGCGAAGTATATACTCCGTAATCAATGCAAATTTTTCTGGCATATTCTGCTATCTCAATAGCATCGTTATAGCGCTTTACAATTTCAAGCTCTCGGGCATAATTAAAAGCCACCATAGGAATCTGTGCCCGATTAGGTGGTATGTTTTTTAGATTGGTCTGTAAATATCGAAATAGCGGTTTTAGAATATCAATAGCATCATAATGCCGCCCTGCCCGAATATAGCAATTTGCCATATTATTAATCAACTTTATCTCATTTTCCGTATATAATCCCCGACTGATTTGATCTAAGTCAAATTTAGGCGATGTCAAGTGCATGGCATCTAATAGCATGGAAAGTCCTGCGTCCAGACTGTACGGACCGTTTTCCGTACCAAGCAGATATTTGGAACGAAGAATCAGCTGGCGGGAAAGGGTATCATCTTTGTCTATTAAACTTTCAAGTTGTTTGTGCTTGGCAAATGTATCTTCTCGAATTTTGTTTTTTTCGTTTGGGGCTGCACGTTCAAATCGTACATGACAACTGATGATTTCATTTTCAAGATTGCTGATCTGTACTTCTTTAGTACTTAGCAGTCCAAAAAAACGATCATCTGGTAACCCTAAACGTTGTAAAAGTGCTTTAATTCGATTTCGGGACGGTGTTTGTCGTCCATTTTCAAATCTGGAGATTGTCATAGGTTCGCAAATACCTTCGCATAATTCTTCTTGCGTTAAACCTAACTCCAGCCGCCGTTGACGAATTACTTCACCCAGAAACACTTCTTTCATAATTCATCACCTCTGATTGGATATGAGTTTAGAATACTATAGATAGAAAACTGCGTCAAGACTTGCAACTTTATTGGAACGAAGATAAAGTCAGTGTGCCCCAAAATAGGAAAAAAAAGAATATTTCCACAATTACTTGTTCTTTTGAAAGGGAATTGATATAATGAGGTCACGTTTATATTTAGCAATATTTTTGGAGGATTTTTAAATGGCAGAGAATGAGAATAAGCAGGAGAATGTTGTAGTGGAGGATTTCAAGCGCACGAATGCGAAGAAGTCCAAGAAGAAGTTCAGACACAGACAGCAGAATCCGGTACTTGCTTTTTATGAGGATAATAAACAGTATCTGCTCCTTTTTGGAGTGATCGTAGTTGCTCTTGCAGCAATTCTGGTGAGCATTCTTGCACTTAAGATTCCGGTGGTTCCGGTGTGTCTCATCATTGTGTTAGAGGCAGGAATCGCGGTTTGTCTGCACGATGTTCCAATCTGGCTGCATGGTCTGGTTGTGCTGGTACAGATCATAGCTGGTGCGATTTGCGGAAAACTGGTTTTTATGGTGTTATGCGCACTGGTTTATGTAGTTGGAATTTTATCTTTAAAATTTATCAGAGAGTAGAAAACAGAAGGCTGCTGCACAGTGGAAACAATTTCCCGGCGGCAGTCTTTTTCTGAAAAAGGAATCAATGTTATGTCGGAAAAAGAAAAAATCATTGTATTTAGTTCGAGAGAGATCTGTTATCAGTCGAGCAGTTTTTTTGCAAACCAGATGGCAGATGCCTTTGAGGATCTTGGTTTTGATGTGCAGGTGTGTGAATTTGATGAACACGATGATCTGGATGCGGTGTTTCAACCGCTTTACGGGCAGAAATACCGTCTGCTTTTAGATTTTAATTCCACGATCACAAGGATGGTGGAGGAGGACGGAACACCGGTTTTAGATAAGATAGACGGCCCGTTTTTTGATTACATTCTGGATCATCCGTTGTTCCATTACAATTGTCTGAATGCCAATCTGAAAAATCTGAATGGGATTTTTTTGGATGAAGCGCAGGAGGCTTATGTAAAGCGGTATTATCCCAGGGTAAAGCAGACACTTACCATGCCGCTTGGCGCAGCAGAAGCTGTGACCGGAGGCGAAAAAAGGGAGACGGAGGAGATCCTTTTTATGGGAACCTATGATGATCCGGACAGCATTTATGAAATGGTCAGTCTCTCTCCGGAGCCTTTGAAAACATATATGAAGGAACTGATCGATAGGCGCGTGGAAAATCCGGTTCTTCCGATGGAAGAGGGATTTTTGCAGTTGTTAAAAGCACATGGAGAGGAACTGCCAGACGATCAGTTCGCATTGTTTATGAATGCCATGTATCCGGTGGATGCATTTATCCGTGATTATTTCCGCAAGGCGGCGGTGGATGAGCTTTTAAGGGCAAAAATCCCGATGCGGCTTGTTGGCGAGGGCTGGGAGAAGTACGATCATGCAGAAAATCCTTTTGTAAAAAGAGAAAAACCGGTAGTTTTTGGCTTGTCATTTGAGAAGATCGCGCATGCGGATGTGATGCTGAATGTTTCGCCATTTTTTAATCATGGGGCGCACGACCGTATTTTTGCGGGCATGGCAAATCACTGTGTCGTCTTAACAGACAAAAATCCATATCTTGACCGCATATTAAAGGATAGGGAGCACGTCTTAATGTACTCGTTAAAAGACATTCATACATTGTCCGATTATGCTGAAGAACTTCTTACAAACCGTCCACTCTGCAGGGAAATTCAGAACAATGCTTATACAGAATTTAAGCATAAATATACATGGGAGGAAAAAGCAAAACAGCTTTTAGCTTGCACTTTAAGGTGAAATTCGCTAATATGAACAAAGTAAACTATCAAAAAATATTAGAACAGACTATTGAAAAAAACGAGCGCGAAAACCATGTGCCGACGCTGCTTTTACACAGTTGCTGTGCACCGTGCAGTTCCTATTGCCTGGAATATCTTTCAAATTATTTTAAAATTACTGTTTTTTATTATAATCCGAATATTTATCCGGAGGAGGAGTACCGTAAGCGGGTGGCAGAGCAGCAGAAGTTTATTGAAAAACTTCCGGTGAAATATCCGATCCACTTTGTGGAGGGTGCGTATGAGAAAGAGCGTTTTTATGAGATGGCAAAAGGACTTGAGGACTGCCCGGAGGGCGGTGAACGCTGTTTCCTGTGTTATGAATTAAGACTGCGGGAGGCGGCAGAGCTTGCAAAGAAAATGCAGATGGATTATTTTACAACGACTTTATCCATCAGTCCGTTAAAAAATGCAGAAAAGCTCAATGAGATCGGAGATGCCCTGGCGGAAGAATACGGCATTGCATATTTAAATTCTGATTTTAAGAAGAAGAATGGATACAAGCGTTCTGTGGAATTATCCGAGCAGTATGGCATGTATCGGCAGTATTATTGCGGATGTGTTTTTTCAAAAAATCAGAGAGACAGGGAAATTGCCCTGAAGAATCAATAAGAGGACGAAATAAAGGAGGAAAACACCATGGCACAGTTATGGGGAGGACGTTTTACGAAGGAGACAGATCAGCTTGTTTATAATTTTAATGCGTCCATTACATTTGATCAGAAGTTTTATAAGCAGGATATTGAAGGCAGTATTGCGCATGTGACAATGCTCGCAAAACAGGGCATTCTGACAGAGCAGGAGAGAGACGATATTGTCCGCACATTAAAAGAGATACGCGATGAAGTGGAGAGCGGCAAGCTTGAAATCACTTCAGAATACGAGGATATCCACAGTTTTGTGGAGGCAAATCTGATTGACCGTCTCGGAGATACCGGAAAGAAACTGCATACCGGAAGAAGCCGTAACGATCAGGTTGCACTTGATATGAGATTGTATACAAGAGACGAACTGTTACATACGGATGATCTTTTAAAAGAATTATTAGAGACAATCCTTAAGATCATGGAGGCAAATACCGAGACAATCATGCCGGGATTTACCCATCTGCAGAAGGCTCAGCCAATCACACTGGCGCACCATATGGGAGCTTATTTTGAGATGTTCAAGCGCGATCGTCTGAGACTGCACGATATTTATGAGAGAATGAATTACTGTCCGCTCGGTTCCGGTGCATTAGCAGGAACAACCTATCCTTTGGACCGTGAATATACTGCAGAACTGTTAGGCTTTTATGGACCGACATTAAACAGTATGGATGGTGTGTCTGACCGTGATTATCTGATCGAATTTTTATCTGCATGCGCAACCATCATGATGCATCTGAGCAGATTTTCCGAGGAGATCATTATCTGGAACTCCAATGAATATCAGTTTGTCGAGATTGACGATGCTTACAGTACCGGAAGCAGTATTATGCCGCAGAAAAAGAACCCGGATATTGCAGAGCTTGTGCGCGGCAAGACCGGACGTGTTTACGGAGCTTTAATGTCATTGCTTACCACGATGAAGGGAATCCCGCTTGCCTACAACAAAGACATGCAGGAGGACAAAGAGTTGTCTTTTGACGCTATGGATACCGTCAAAGGCTGTATTGCGTTATTTACCGGAATGCTCACAACCATGAAGTTTAATAAGGGTAAAATGCGTCTGTCCGCAAACAACGGATTTACCAATGCAACTGACGCAGCAGACTATCTGGTAAAACATGGTGTACCATTCCGTGATGCGCACGGCATTATAGGAAAAATCGTTCTCTATTGCATTGAACGCGGAATTGCGATCGACGATATGAGTTTAGACGAGCTAAAGGCAATCTGTCCGGTATTTGAGGAAGATATATACGAGGAGATTTCCATGGAGACATGTGTGAATAACCGTCTGACGATCGGGGCACCCGGAAAGGCAGCCATGGAGAAAGTAATCAAGGCTGAAAAGGCATATCTGGCAGAAGATTGGAAAGAGAACACTTTAACACGGTAAAACGTTATTGTAAAAAATGCACAAAGAATACCCGGAAATATGACATTTTTTTACAAAATAGACCATTGCTTTTTTGAGAAAAATAGCATAATATATTCACTATAACGACAGCTGTTCGCGATGGACGGACAAACAATGGAATGCACGGTCTGCGGATATTCGATTGTCATGAATGAAAAGAGCCAGGGTAACAGGGGACGGTTCTTCGAACGAACAGGGAAAGACGAGGAGATTAGGCAATGAGTGAAAAGTTAAAAGTAGGTATTCTTGGTGGAACAGGTATGGTAGGACAGAGATTCATCTCTCTGTTGGAGAATCATCCGTGGTTTGAGGTGACAACGATCGCAGCCAGCCCAAGAAGTGCCGGTAAGACATATGAAGAGGCAGTTGGTGACCGCTGGAAAATGGATACTCCAATGCCGGAAGCAGTAAAAAAGATCGTTGTCATGAATGTCAACGAAGTAGAAAAAGTTGCTGCAGAAGTAGATTTTGTTTTCTCCGCAGTGGACATGACAAAAGAAGAGATCAAAAAGATCGAGGAAGAATACGCTAAGACAGAGACACCGGTTGTATCCAACAACAGTGCACACAGATGGACACCGGATGTGCCGATGGTCGTACCGGAGATCAATCCGGAACATATGGAAGTGATCAGATATCAGAGAGAAAGACTTGGCACAAAGCGCGGTTTCGTTGCTGTAAAACCAAACTGCTCCATCCAGTCTTATGCACCTGTTCTCACCGCATGGAAAGAGTTTGAGCCATACGAAGTAGTGGCAACTACTTATCAGGCAATTTCCGGAGCAGGAAAAACGTTCAAAGACTGGCCGGAAATGGTTGGAAATATCATTCCATACATCGGTGGTGAGGAAGAAAAATCCGAGAAAGAGCCGCTTCGGATCTGGGGACACATTGATGATGAGAAGAAAGAGATTGTTCCGGCAACATCTCCGGTTATCACATGCCAGTGTATCCGTGTTCCGGTATTAAATGGACATACCGCAGCCGTATTTGTAAAATTTAAAAAGAAACCAACCAAAGAACAGTTGATCGAAGCATTGAGAAACTACAGTGGAGTTCCACAGGAATTAAATCTTCCAAGTGCTCCAAAGCAGTTCATCCAGTATTTAGAGGAGGACAACAGACCACAGATTTCCTTGGATGTCAACTTCGAGAACGGTATGGGAATCTCTGTCGGACGTCTGAGAGAGGACACCGTTTATGACTGGAAGTTTGTCGGTTTATCCCACAATACTGTCAGAGGTGCAGCAGGTGGTGCAGTGCTCTGCGCAGAGCTGTTAAAAGCACAGGGTTACATCACAAAGAAATAAGAAAGAACATCATAGCGATTTAAAAAGTCCGTATCACAGATGTGTGGACTGTAAAGAAATGACCGGAACAGTAAAATGCTGTTCCGGTCATTTCTTATGTATCTTTTTATATGGCAAGAACCGGGTTGTCGTAAAAGTTAAAAAATGATATAATTTTTACTATATTGAGGGTAACGAACAAACAGATAGAAATGGGAGGTTTCTTATGGTAGCGAAGACATCCATTTTAAAAGAGCTTGAGACAATTTATGAGAAGAGTGGAAATCAGCTCTATGTGTTGTATGGACGGACAGATTCTGAGAAAGAACAGTTATTGAAGGCGTTTCTTTCAAATAAGAAGTACTTTTATTATCGCAGCAGACAGGCATCGGAACAGGAACAGAGAAATCAGATGGAGGCAGAAATCCGGCAGAAGTTTTCGGCGAATATTACAAAGCACAGCTATGACGAATTTTTTAACCGGATCAAAAGTGGAGATGCGTCAAAACTTGTGGTTGTGATTGATGAATTTCAATTGATTGCAAAAAAAGATGCCTCTTTTATGGAGAGCATTGAAAAATTGAGAATGAAACGTCTTTATCCGGGACCTGTGTTGATCCTTTTGTGCAGTTCTTCGGTTGCATGGGTGGAACAGGAGATGCCTGCAACACTCGGTGAGCAGAGCAAAAGAATTGATGGAAAGATTAAGATTAATCCTTTGAATTTCTTAGAGGTGGTACGTGCATTTCCACAGTATCAGGTCAGTGACTGTATCAGAACTTACGGTGTTATTGGCGGCGTTGCAGGCTATATCAACCACTGGGATCAGCGCGTGGATCTGAAAACCAATATATGCAGAAATATTTTAAACCGGAATGGTTATATGCACCGGGCGGCAGAGCAGCTGATTGCGGCAGAACTTCGGGAACTGTCTGTGTATGAGACGATTCTTTATTATATTGCAAGCGGTTATGATAAGTTAAATGAACTTCATTTAAAAACCGGTTATTCACGTGCAAAAATCAGTGTGTACATGAAAAATCTCGGAACTTTTCATATTGTGGAGAAAGAGACCTCTTTTGAGACAGGTGGATGGGAAAACACGAAAAAAGGTGTCTATCGTATTAAGGATAATTATGTGAATTTCTGGTTCCGTTTTGTGTATCCACATCTTTCCGAACTTTATATGATGAGTCCGGAACAGTTCTACGATGCGTATATCACATCGGGAATCGACGAATATCTGGAACGCTATTTCAAGGAAGTATGCATGGAATATGTAGGACTTTTGAATCTGATTGGAAAACTGCCAATGAAGATCAGTAAGATGGGAACATGGATTGGAAAAGAAGGAAATATCGACATTATTGCACAGAACTCTGTGCGGGAGAATATTGTCGGATACTGTAACTGGAATCAGCCGGAATTTACGATGGAGATGAAAGAAGCACTGTTAAAGAGTATGAAGCAGGCAAAAATTGATGCAAAGTATTTCTTTCTGTTTTCAGCAAAAGGCTTTTCAGAAGAGATAAAAAAGCTTGCAGAAGAGGATACCAGATATATTCTGGTCGATATGAATGAATTATAAAACTTCTTATTTTGAGAAGAAGTAAGCATTACAGAGGTTGGAGGAATTTTTTTGGCAAAGTCATTAATTATAACGGAGAAACCAAGTGTTGCACAGGAGTTTGCGCGGATTCTTGGTGTATCAGGCAGAAATGACGGATACATAGAAAGCAGTGATTACGTCATTACCTGGTGTGTCGGTCATCTTGTGGAGATGGTCTACCCGGAGGTATATGATGAAAAGTATAAAAAATGGAAGTTAGAGGATCTTCCTTTTCTTCCGAAAGATTACAAATATGATGTGATCCCGGCAGTCAGCAGACAGTATGACGTGGTACACAAAATGCTGCACCGCGAGGATATCGATACCGTCTACTGGGCAGGGGATGCCGGAAAAGAAGGACAGACCATCGAGGAAAACATCCGTATGTTCGGCGGTGTCCGCGAGGGGATGAAAGAGCTGCGCGTCTGGATCGATTCCCAGACAGAGGAGGAGATCAGGCGGGGCATCCGTGAGGCAAAGCCGATGTCAGATTATGCAAACCTTGGAAAATCCGGCATTATGCGGACCATTGAGGATTATGCAATGGGAATTAATTTTTCCCGTGCAATGTCCGTGAAATACGGAAATCTTTTAAATGATGCGGCGGGGACGAGAAGTTATACTGCAATTGCAGTCGGCCGTGTCATGACCTGCGTTCTCGGTATGGTCGTGATAAGGGAGCGTGAGATCCGCAATTTTGTGGAAACACCATTTTACCGTGTAGTCGGAAGTTTTACGGATGCAAACATCGAGGCGGAGTGGAAAGCGGTGGAGGGGTCGAAATACTTTGAATCTCCATTATTGTATAAGGAAAACGGATTTAAAAAGCAGGAGTCTGCGGAGAGCTTAATTACAGAGCTTTCCGGGAAAACAGCGGTTGTTTCCTCAATCGAACGCGGAACTTCACGGAAAAAGGCACCACTTCTTTTTAACCTGGCAGAACTGCAGGCCGAGTGTTCGAAGCGCTTTAAGATCAGTCCGGATGAGACATTGCAGGTGGCACAGGATCTCTATGAGAAAAAACTGACTACTTATCCAAGAACAGATGCGCGTGTTCTCTCAACGGCAGTGGCAAAAGAAATCGGAAAAAATATCAGCAGACTGAAAGGCTATGAACCGGTGCAGGGGTTTGTGGAGCGTATCATGAAGGAGGGACTTCATTACAACATCGCGAAGACCCAGTATACGGATGACTCGAAGATCACCGATCACTATGCGATCATTCCGACCGGACAGCTCACAGAGCTGCGTTCTTTAAATGAACTGCAGAGAAGTGTGTATGATCTGATCGTCCGGCGTTTCTTAAGTATTTTTTATCCGTCAGCAGAATATCAGACGGTAAAACTTGTGGTGGCTGTCGGAGAAGAAAAACTTTTTGCCGGTGCAAAAGCATTAAAGGTGCCGGGATTTTTAGAGATTGCAGGAAGAAGACAGGAGGCAGAAAAAGAAAGCGGCAAGGATGAGAACGAGGAGACAGACAGTCCGGGACTTCTGGAACTGGCAGATCAGCTGACAGAGGGGCAGGAATTGCCAGTCAATGGTTATTCTTTAAAAGAGGGAAGCACAAAGCCGCCGAAACGCTACACTTCCGGTTCAATGGTGCTTGCGATGGAAAATGCCGGACAGCTGATCGAGGATGAAGAACTGCGTGCACAGATCAAAGGCTCCGGAATCGGAACTTCTGCCACCCGCGCAGAGATCATCAAAAAACTGGTGCGCATCGGTTACCTGCACTTGAATAAAAAATCACAGATTCTGTCGCCGGAGGTGTTGGGCGAGATGGTTTATGAAGTCGTAAATATGACCGTCCCGGCACTTTTGAATCCGAAAATGACTGCTTCGTGGGAAAAAGGACTTGACGGAATCACGCGCGGAACGGTGATCATGGAAGATTACCGGGAAAAACTTGAGGATTTCATCCGAAAAGAGACATTAAACATGGTGGAACGGAATCTGACGTCACAGCTTGTGGCACAGATCCAGCCGTTGACCGGAAAGGGCGCAAGAGGCATTGCGGCAAAGAAAAAGCTGGGAATTGCCTGCCCGGTCTGCGGTGCGGAGCTTGTGACGACACCGTTTGGCTATGGGTGCAGCAATTATAAAAAAGACGGCACCGGCTGTGGCTTTTCCATCGGAACGATTGCAGGGCGTGATCTTTCGGAGGAAGAGTTCAAGGATTTGATTACGAAAGGAAGAACGGATGTTCTGGATGGCTTTGTCTCCAAATCGAAGAAGAAATTCCCGGCGTCACTTGTTTTGCAGAAGGATGAGGAGGGAAAAATCAATATCAGTTTTGATTTTTCGGCAAATGAACCACAGGTGGTGGAAGGAATCAAATGCCCGTCCTGCGGCGGTGACATTGTGACGACAGCCTACGGGTTCCGGTGTATTCATTTTGACCGGGAGAAAGAGGACAGTTGTGATTTCTCTGTCGGAAAAATTGCAGAGAAAAGTCTGAATGTGTCACAGCTCACAGAACTCATTACGAATGGAAGAACCGGAACAATCCGCGGCTTTAAATCAAAAAATGGAAAGAAATTTGATGCCTGTCTCTGTCTGGAAAAAGATGAAAACGGTAAGACTGTCATTAAGTTTGATTTTGAGCATGTGGAAGCAAAAAAAGTAAAAGATGTTGTCTGTCCGCTCTGTGGAGGAGAAATCGTCCAGACACCGTTTGGATTCGGATGTGCGAACTATACGAAAGATGATCCGGAAAGCTGCCGCTTCTCCATTGGAAAAATGGCAGAGAAATCACTGACAGAATCACAGGTCAGAGAACTTTTGACGAACGGAAGAACCGGGACGATCCGTGGATTTAAGTCGAAAACCGGAAAAAAATTTGATGCGCGCGTGGTGTTGAGCCGGGATGAAGCCGGAAAAGTGACCGGGTTAAAATTCGATTTCACGGATTTGGAGCCGGTGAAAGTAAAGGATGTGAAATGTCCGCTCTGCGGCGGGGAGATCATCCAGACACCGTTTGGCTATGGCTGTGCCAATTACTCGAAGGACAATCCGGAGAGCTGTAAATTTGCTATCGGAACAATCGCGGGTGTGAAGCTGAAGGAGGCACAGGTGAAAGAACTGCTGCTCCGTGGCAGAACGGAAGTCATCAAAGGTTTTATCGCAAAGACAGGCATGATGTTTGATGCACCGTTAAAACTCACGCCGGAAGGTCAGGTGACGTTTGATTTCCCGGAGAAACCAAAGCCTGTAGACACGACTTTAAAATGCCCGAAATGTGGACAGTATATGAAAAAATCCCAGTGGTATTATGAATGTGAATGTGGATTTAAAGTGGCGCATACGGTGGCAAAGGTGGAGTTAGAGGAAGCCGTTATGCAGGAACTTTTTGAGACCGGAAAGACGAAGAAAAAAATAACCGGATTTACATCAAAAGCGGGGAATGTGTTTGATACCTGCCTGAAATTTGAGGACGACAGGATCAGTTTTGATTTTGATAATCCGGGAGAAAACGTGGTGTTGGAAAATGCAAAGCCAGCTGAAAGCGCACAGAATCAGGAAAAACAAACTATGTTTGAAGCGTAAATAAAATGTAAAAAAATTGACAAAATTTATTGATTTTTGTCGGGTACAGGGTATATACTTATATACAGTGGTACGGTACATTGAGATATGTGCGTACAAAAATAAATTCAAAGGAGAAATGAAGATGAAAAAGGTCATGAATTGAAAATTCGTGAGAGATTGTCTAAGAGTTACTTACAGGTTATTTTTATTGCAAGTATCTCTGCAATCGTTGGCATTATTGCATTGCTGGTTATGACAAGAATGTATAATAATGCGCTGAACAATTATGGATTCTCTCAGGGAGATATTGGGAAGGCGATGACAGCATTCTCAGGTGCGCGCAGCGAGGTTCGTGCGGCAGTGGGATATATGGATGAAGATATTATCAGTGATGCCAAGGATACGTATTATACGAGAAAAGATTCATTCCAGCAGTATCTTGACGACATTGAAAGCAGCATGGTGACACAGGCTGGAAAAGATGCTTATAATCAGATTGTCAAAGATCTTGACGGATATTGGGATCTTTCAGATCAACTGATCGAGGAGGGTTCAACCACAGATCAGGAAATCAGTAAAAAAGTCCAGAGACGTGAAGCAGACGAACTTGGACCTGCATATCAGGTAGTTTACAATGATCTGAAGAATCTGATGAACATCTATGTCCAGAAGGGGGATCAGATAGAATCAGTTTTGGCAGTGATGGAGATTATTGCTGTGATCATTATGATCGCAGTGATCATTCTTTCCATTTTGAGTGGCAGAAGATATGGAAACCAGATCGCAGATGGAATTTCAAAGCCATTACAGCAGATTTCAGAACGTCTGAAAACATTTGCGGAAGGAGATCTTGACAGTGAGTTCCCGGAGCATGATGCGAAAGACGAGGTTGCAGAAATGATCGAAACGGCAAGAAAGATGGCAGATAACCTGAATGTGATCATCTCTGACAGCGGAAAACTCTTAAATGAGATGGCAGATGGTAATTTTGCTGTCGCAACAGAACATGAAGAAAGATACACCGGAAAATTCAATGATCTTCTTATTGGAATACGCAACATGAACCGTAAGATTGATGAATCTCTCCGTCAGGTAGAGGAGACAGCAGAACAGGTATCCTTAGGTTCCGGCAATATGGCAGAGGCTGCACAGTCCCTGGCAGAAGGTGCTACGGAACAGGCCGGAGCAGTCGAAGAACTTCAGGCGACCATTGCTGATATCACCGCCAATGTAGAACACACAGCAGAGAATCTTCAAAAGTCTCATGCTGATGCAAGAAAATATGCAGATGATGCGGATCACAGCCGTGAGCAGATGCACGCAATGGTGGAGGCTATGCAGCGTATCAGCGAGTCTTCCATGAAGATTGAGAATATCATTTCCGAACTGGAGGATATCGCAAGCCAGACAAACCTGTTATCTTTGAATGCTTCCATCGAGGCAGCACGTGCAGGTGAGGCAGGAAAGGGATTTGCAGTTGTTGCTGACCAGATCCGTAAACTTGCAGAACAGAGTGCGGCTTCGGCAGTTTCCACAAGAGAACTGATCGAGGGTTCTATCCATGATGTAGAAGAAGGAAATAAAGCGGTTGCTTTGGTTTCAGAGACATTAGACGAAGTTATCAAAGGAATTAATGATATCGCAGATACATCCAAGTCCTTAAGTGAGAACTCACAGTCTCAGGCAACGGCTATGGAGCAGGCAGAGCAGGGAGTCAACCAGATTTCCGAAGTTGTTCAGTCCAACTCCGCTATGGCACAGGAAACTTCTGCTACCAGTGAAGAATTGTCAGCACAGGCTGAAACACTTGATAACCTTGTAAGACAGTTCACATTAAGAGAACAGAAATAATAAAGAACGATAAGTTACTGGAACGAGGTATGTGTGAACAGTAAGAATGAGAGAGAGTCACAGCAAAGTCTGTGGCTCTTTTTTCTTGAATAATCAGTTTTATGTGTTTATAATGAAAAGGCGCAGGCAATCATGAAGTGTTGGAAGAATAAAGATACGGAATGATGAATGTGTGAAATATTTATGGAAGTTTTCAGACAGGAAGGAAGAAAAAATGGAAAACGCAAAAATCAGTAATTTGTATGATCTGAATGAGACAATTGCGAAAGAATATTTAGAGCAGTTTACTTATCCGTGGGAAGCATTAAAAGGAATCAGTGAATTTATCAAAAAATTAGGACCGACATTAGATCCTGAAAAGTTTGAAAAACGCGGCGAAGATATCTGGGTTGCCAAAAGTGCAAAGGTTGCACCGACTGCCTGCTTAAATGGACCGCTCATCATTGATGAGGAGGCAGAGATACGCCATTGTGCATTTGTAAGAGGAAGTGCCATTGTCGGAAAAGGTTCTGTTGTCGGAAACTCTACCGAGTTGAAAAACGATATTATTTTCAATTCTGTACAGGTGCCACACTATAATTATGTAGGAGATTCTATTCTGGGATACAAATCCCATATGGGTGCAGGTTCTATTACCTCAAATGTGAAATCAGACAAGACACTTGTAGTAGTAAAGGATAAGACAACCGGGGAAGAAATCGAGACAGGCTTGAAGAAGTTTGGTGCAATGTTAGGTGATTTTGTGGAAGTAGGATGTAATTCCGTGCTGAATCCGGGGACTGTGATCGGAAGCCACAGCAATGTTTATCCGCTGTCCATGGTGCGTGGCGTTGTTCCGGCAAACTCTATTTACAAAAATAAAAATGAAATTGTAGAAAAGCAGTAAAAATTCCGAAATGATATATTGCTTGTGGTATGTTTTTCCTTTTTACAAAAAAGTACATAAATTTTATGGTTTCTACTTGTGAAAATGAAAAAAATGTGCGAAAATGTTTGAAGTATGTTAAGCATCTAACAATGTTTAGCAGATGACATATCTATTTATATGTGAAAGGAGACTTAAAATGATTTACACTAAGGAAGTCGAAAACATGTGCCCAGTAGCAAAAGGCGCAAAACATGAACCAGCTCCAATTCCAGAAGAAGGAAAATGGGTTCACTCTAAAAAAATTGAAGATATCTCAGGATTTACACACGGTGTAGGCTGGTGTGCACCACAGCAGGGTGCCTGTAAGCTTTCATTAAATGTAAAGAATGGTATCATTGAGGAAGCTTTAGTTGAGACAATCGGATGTTCCGGTATGACTCACTCTGCAGCTATGGCAGCAGAAGTTTTACAGGGAAAAACAATCCTTGAAGCTTTAAATACAGACTTAGTTTGTGATGCTATCAACACAGCTATGAGAGAATTATTCTTACAGATTGTTTACGGACGTACACAGAGTGCATTCTCTGATGACGGATTAGCAATCGGTGCTGGTCTTGAAGACTTAGGAAAAGGACTTCGTTCCCAGGTTGGTACAATGTACGCAACAAAAGAAAAAGGTGTTCGTTACCTTGAGATGGCAGAAGGCTATGTAACAGGTATCGCCCTTGACGAGAACAATGAAGTTATCGGATATCAGTTCGTTTCTCTTGGAAAAATGACTGACTTCATCAAAAAAGGTGATGACCCTAACACAGCATGGGAAAAAGCAAAAGGACAGTATGGTCGTGTAGCAGATGCTGTTAAGATCATCGACCCAAGAGAAGAGTAGGAAAGGAGACGAACGAAAATGGCATTATTTGAAGGATATGAAAGAAGAATTGACCAGATCAATGCTGTATTAAACAGCTATGGTATCAGCTCTATCGAAGAAGCTGAAAAAATTACAAAGGATGCTGGACTTGATGTTTACGAGCAGGTTAAGAAAATCCAGCCAATCTGTTTTGAGAACGCTTGCTGGGCTTACACTGTAGGTGCAGCGATCGCAATTAAAAAAGGATGTACAAGAGCCGCTGATGCTGCTGCAGCAATCGGTGAAGGTCTTCAGGCATTCTGTATTCCAGGTTCTGTTGCTGACCACAGAAAAGTAGGTTTAGGACATGGTAACCTTGGTAAAATGTTATTAGAGGAAGAGACAGAGTGCTTCTGCTTCTTAGCAGGACATGAGTCTTTCGCTGCTGCTGAAGGTGCGATCGGTATCGCCGAGAAAGCAAACAAAGTACGTCAGAAACCATTAAGAGTTATCTTAAACGGTTTAGGAAAAGACGCAGCACAGATCATCTCCCGTATCAACGGATTCACATTTGTTGAGACACAGTATGATTACAAAGCAGCAAAATTAAATGTTGTATATGAGAAACCATACTCTAACGGACTTCGTGCAACTGTAAAATGTTACGGTGCTGATGATGTTCAGGAGGGTGTTGCTATCATGCATCATGAGAACGTAGGTGTATCTATCACAGGTAACTCTACAAACCCAACACGTTTCCAGCATCCGGTAGCAGGTACATACAAGAAAGAATGTATCGAGCAGGGTAAGAAATACTTCTCCGTAGCATCCGGCGGTGGTACAGGACGTACACTTCACCCAGATAACATGGCTGCAGGTCCAGCTTCTTACGGTATGACAGATACAATGGGACGTATGCACTCAGATGCACAGTTCGCAGGATCTTCTTCCGTACCAGCTCACGTAGAGATGATGGGACTTATCGGTATGGGAAATAACCCAATGGTAGGTGCTACTGTCGCTGTAGCTGTAAGTGTAGAGGAAGCTCACAAGGCTGGTAAGTTCTAAAAGGTCGAATAATATAAAGATTTGGCAGGTCTCCGGGAAAACCCGGAGACCTCTTTTATATGATATAATTAAATGGGGTATATAGAAAAAATAGAAGGAAATAATAGTCTGAAGGCAGGTGTGGGTATGAATGTAAATGAGCTGAAAAAGATAATTGAATCCGGCGAAAAGATAAATGTTGAATTTAAATTGTCTGAGAATGATTTGACAAAAGATGTGTATCAATCGGTATGTTCTTTTAATAATCGTAATGGAGGGCATATTATTCTTGGCGTAGTTGACCAAACAAAAGAAATTCGGGGTGTAAATCCCCAAAAGACAGATAAAATGCTTAAGGATTTTACAACGTCCGTTAATAATGCTAATAAAATAAATCCACCGCTTTATCTTACACCACAGATATTTGATATAAATGGAAAGACAGTCATTTATATCTGGGTGCCAGAGGGAACACAGCTTAGACGATTGAATGGTCGTATATGGGACAGGACACATGAAGGGGATATTGATATTACAGACAATGCGGAATTGGTATACAAAATGTATGCAAGGAAGCAGAGCACTTATTTTGTGAATAAGGTTTATCCGAAGCTTGGATTGGATTTCCTTGATTTTGATGTGATTCAAAGAGCAAAAAAGATGGCGGTTTCAAGGGTGGATAATCACCCATGGTCAAATATGAATGAAGAAGAAATTCTGAGAAGCACAGGACTTATTTTAGCAGATCCAGATACCGGTCAGGAGGGAATTACGCTTGCGGCAATTTTGTTGTTTGGTAAAGATCAGACCATTATGTCTGTATTACCACAGTATAAGACAGATGCTATTTATCGTGTGAAAAATATGGATCGTTATGATGACAGAGAGGTTATTATTACAAATTTAATAGATAGTTATCGCAGATTAATGGATTTTGGAAAAAAGCATTTGAATGATTCTTTTGTGCTGGATGGTGACCAGAGTGTCAGTGCCAGAGATAAAATATTGAGGGAAATCATTTCTAATATATTAGCACATCGCGATTATTCCAATGCCTACACTGCACAATTTGTGATTGAAAGTAACAGAATTTTTACTAAAAACAGCAATTTGCCTCACGGACATGGTGAATTGAAACTGAATCAGTTTGAACCTTTTCCGAAAAATCCACCAATTTCAAAAGTATTTCGTGAAATTGGTTATGCGGATGAACTCGGCTCTGGTATGAGGAATACCAATAAGTATACAAAATTATATTCGGGTGGAACACCTGTGTTTTTGGAGGATAATATTTTTGAAATTGTGATTCCAATGGAATCTGTTGCGAGTTTGCAGGTTGGACCAGGTGAATTTTACAAGGTAACTGAAAGGGTGACTGATAGGGTAACTGATAGGGTGACTGAAAAAGAGCAGGAGATTCTCGCATTATTATTAGAAAATGCGGGTTATACTATGCCACAGTTGGCGGAAAAATTAAAAATCAGCAGAAAAACAGTGGCAATGCGTTTAAAATCTTTGAAAGAAAAATCAGTGATAGAGCGTGTGGGTTCAGACAGAAAGGGTTATTGGAAAATAAATTAAAAAAGTTGGACAAAAATTTTAAGAATTTGATATTAAAAACTTTCGTGTTGCAAATACTTTCACAATTTGCTACAATAAAGTGGTAGCAAATACACACACGGAGGAGAAAAAGAGTTATGAGTGAAAATTTTAACGAACAGAACGAAAATAACCAGAACGAATATGGCACAAGCCAGAACATTTACGGAAACACCCAGACTACATACGGTGATACCCAGAATTCATATGGCAGTGAAAACAACTATGGAGGTACACAAAACAGTTACGGCGGTACGCAAAATACATATGGCTATAACAATCAGCCACAGTATCAGTCCGGGATGGAAAATCAGCAGCAGGAGCTTGTGCCACAGATGAGTGTTGGACAGTGGATGCTGACCTATTTATTGGTGAACATTCCAATTGTAAATATCGTTATGTATATTATCTGGCTGATCGGAAAAAATCCAAAAGACGCAATCCGCAAAAACTGGGCAAGAGGACAGTTATTTATGGGTCTTATTATATTTGGAATTATGTTGATCTTCACAATTATTGCATTGACGGTTTCAACGCTGGCCGGTGGAAGTTCGAGTGGCTCCAGTGAAATAGACACAGGCATGACAAGCGATTATTATGCAGCGGATGATGACGGAGATCAGGCGGAGGACATCTTCAATCACGATTCCGGAGCCGCAACACTTCCAGATACTTCCGAAGACAGACCGGTTGTAGATGCAGAGCCGATGGACGGAACATGGGAGGATATGTCATTTTTCTTTGACGGACATGAGTATTCCCTGCCATTTGCCTACAGTGAGATAGAGGCGAACGGATGGACGTTTGATATAGCGGATTATGGTTACGAAGATGGTTATGTGATGAATGCGGGCGACCAGACTTATGAGTCAATTGAACTGAAAAATCCGGATTATCCAGATGTGACAGTAAAGATTGGCTTTGTAAATCTGGACAGTTCAGCAAAAGATATTACAGAATGTGACATTTATGCATTTTCTTTGGATACCTGTTATGGATTTGATCAGGTAGACGCATTCCCGATTATGTCAGTCAGCGGTGGATTGACGATTGGAATGGATGAACAGTCAGCGGTTGCAATCATGGGAGAATGTGATGATGTATACGAAGCTGAAGAATATAACAGTTATTCTTATCAGGATGAGGAGTACAACAGACATCTTGATTTTGAGGTAAATGACGAAAATGGTATTACATATTTTGACCTTACCTATTATCAATAAAAATCATAGAATACAGGAATGATACATAAAACAGATACTGCAGGAAAGAAAAGAATTCCGTGCAGTATCTGTTTTTCTTTTCCATAATTACAAATAAAGGAAATTGTATGTTTCAAAATGATATATTTAACGTTATAATAATATCTGTTTTATGGAAAAATTTGTGTTTCAGTGATAAAATACGTTATAATTAATAATGGAACTCAAAAAGAGAAATAAATGCAGGAGTACGAGAAAATGAGGACTATTTTCAGGATTTTCAAAAGTGATGTGAAGGGGTTGTGGAGAAATAAGCTTGCGCTTTTGATCGCACTTGCAATCTGCGTGCTTCCATCCCTGTATGCATGGTTTAATATCTATTCGAACTGGGATCCTTACAGCAATACAGGAACGATACCGGTTGCGGTTGTTTCTGTGGATAAAGGATATACCAAGAGTGATGGCGAATTTGTGGTCATGGGTGATACCGTTATCGACAATCTGAAGGAAAATGACAAGATTGGCTGGCAGTTTGTAAAGACGGAGGATGATGCGATCGACGGTGTCTACAGCGGTGATTATTACGCAGCAATCGTCATCGGTGAGAATTTCAGTGAGAGCATGTACGGTTTTGCGGACAATGATCTGGTACATCCATCTGTTACCTATTATGAGAATGAGAAGAAGAATCCGATCGCTTCCAAGATTACGGATACAGCAAAAGGAACGCTGCAGACAAGTATTAATGAAGAGTTTGTGAATGTTGCAGTTTCCACTGTTATGGAAAGTATGAATGAACTCGCAGATGATGCACAAAAGACGCAGTATATCACTAAAATTATTGATAAACTGGATTCTGTCAATAAGAATCTGGATGATTATCTTGTGACAATTGATAACCTGATGTCCTGCAACGCAACCCTTGCGTCAAATTTAAAAACAGCAAGCGGAGAGGTTTCCAGTGCGTCCGGTAAATTAAATAATGGTGTTGCACAGGTCAACAAGGCAAAAACAGACGCACAGCAGACCATTACAACGTTACAGTCCCAGATGGATCAGGTATACCAGAGTATCCATACTCATTTGCAGGAAGTGAATACGACATTGTCAAAAGAACTTCCAACTGCGGAAGAAATTGCAAATGCTGCGAATAATGTATCAAATTCCACTCAGCAGATCGAACTGTTAAAACAACTGTTACAGAGTGATCTGATTCCTGCCGGAAGCAACAAGGATGATATCATTAAACTGCTCGACAGCATTGAGCAGACAACAACTGCGGTACAGGGAGTATTGCAGAACCGGATAGGTGATCTTAACAATGCTGTCTCAGGAGATCATACAGCGATCAAAGCGGCAGCCAATCTGATCGATGCGGTCATGCCGATCGTAGAAAAACAGTTACAGGCAGATGTTGCAACGATGAAGGCAAATATTTCTGCTGCTTACAACAATATGGTAGCCTCCTTAAACAGCATGAATAAAGGTCTGGAAGGTACCGGTGTGGCTTTGGGCAGTCTCGGAAACACAGTGAGCAGTTCCAATGGAAGTTTTAACACTTTAAAAGAAATCATAAGTTCTGCGAAAGAGGAGCTGAATACGATCTTATCAGAATTGAATGAAGTGGAAGATGGGGAGAAATACGATCAGTTCATCCGTATCCTATCCACGGATCCGGAAGTGATGGGAGAGTTCTTTGCATCCCCTGTTACGATTCAAACAGAGAGAGTTTATCCGGTTGAAAACTATGGGTCTTCCGTCACACCATTCTATACAATACTTGCGCTCTGGGTTGGAGCTGTTATTTTAGTTGCGCTGATCAAAGTGCAGGTAGAGGATGAAAAGTTTGCAGGCACCAGATCATATCAGAGATACTTTGGAAGATTTTTACTGTTTTTTGTTTTGGGACAGCTGCAGGCAGCAATCGTTGTCCTGGGAGATCTGTATCTGTTAAAGGTACAGTGTTTAGAACCAGTACTTTTTTATATCGTTGCTGCGTTTACAAGTTTTACCTTTAACCTGTTGATCTATACTTTGACGGTTTCTTTCGGAGATGTGGGAAAGGCATTTGTCGTTGTTGTCATGGTTATCCAGATCGCAGGATCCAGCGGAACATATCCGATCGAGATTTTGCCGCAGTTTAACCAGAATATTTACAAATACTTCCCGTTCCCATATGCGATCAATGCAATGCGTGAGACGATCGGCGGCATGTATGAGAACGATTACTGGATGTACATGAGCCAGCTGGCAGTGTTTGCAATTGCAGCGCTGATCATTGGACTGTTTGTGAGAAAACCATTTATGAAGATGAATCACTTTGTGGAAGAGCGTATGGAAGATACGAAAATGATGTAAGGAGAAGATGCAATGGAAACAAATTATGAAGAATCTTATCGCAGGATCATGGAATACCAGAATGAAGAACATCTGCGTAACCAGAAAAAAATACGGTGGGGAATCCGTTGTGTCATTCTGATTCCAATGATATTTTTGATGCTGATGTTTTCCATGGACAGTTCGAAAGTAGTATTTCTGGTGCTTTGGATTGTTTCTTTGTTTACAATTTCTGCCTATCTGATCTATGTGGAATATATGGATTATACATTGCAGGAGCGTCTGACAGAGCTTGGAATTAAAGAGGATGGCAAAATTGACACGCTTCTTCCAAACAGCAGTATTGACAGCCGGTTAGCAGAGATGGAACGAAAGATCGCTGCCGACCGTGCAATCCTTGCAAAATATTTTGGAGAGTCTGGGATTATGCCGGATGAGGCATTGCTGGAAGAAAAAGAGGAAGAGACAGATGAGGAGAAAGATTCTGACGGATCTTCCGAAGAAAAGATATCCGGGAACAGGGACGGTAAGAAGAAAGAGAAGAAAAAAGACAGGAAAAAGGATAAGGAAGATTAGATATGTTGAACATTTTTCGGATTTTTATATCGGATTTTAAAAGGATAAAAACAAATGTTGTAGCGGTTGTTATAGTCATCGGCTTATCGATTCTTCCTTGCTTGTATGCATGGTTTAATATTTTATCCAACTGGAGCCCGTATGGACCGGATGCAACGTCGAATATTAAAGTTGCAGTTGCATCGGACGACAAGGGGATCACGATTGACGACACCGAGTTTAATATGGGTGAAACTGTAATCGAGGGATTGGAAGCAAATACAACGATTGGCTGGGTGTTTACAGACACGACAGAGGAAGCAATCGATGGTGTTTACAGTGGTGATTATTATGCTGCCCTTATTATGCCGGAAGATTTTACGGAAGACATGGTAAGTTTTCTTGCGGATGAGATGGAGCATCCTGAGATCACCTATTACACAAATGAAAAGAAAAATGCGATCGCTCCAAAGATTACAGACAAAGCAAAAACTGCAGTTCAGCAGACGGTCAATACACAGTTTATCTCTACGCTGATCAAAAGCTGCATGCAAGTTTCAGATGGACTGATTGATTCTTCGGTTCTGGAAGAAGAAACAGGATCTTCCAATGTCATTGATATGCTGATCGGAAAATTAGAGGAAGCAGATGCAGATCTTGCAGTGTATGAGAATTTGCTGGATTCTCTGATGTCGGTATCAGGAAATGCTGCATCTACTACAAATCAGTTTTCAGCTGTATATCCGGACATGAAGAGTGCGATCACAAGTGGACAGAGTGCAATGGGCAATCTACAGAATGTGACGGGAACAGGATTGGCATCCCTTGGAACAATTTCAAAGGGATTATCTGCTACTTTTGGAGGTATCAGCAATGCGCTTGGCTCTATCGCAAAGGCATTGGATACTTCGAATGGAAATCTGTCACAGCTTTCTGCAACATTAGCATCTGCGAATATCAGTCTCTCGGGTACAAAAGATGCAATCACGGATATGCGCGGGGTGATCGGAGGACGTTTGGAGCGTCTGAACCAGATGAAGGGGGAAGAGGGATATGAGATCTTATCTAAATTGTTAGCTCATGACCCGGAAGAGATTGGAAGTTTTATGGCTTCCCCGGTTGAGATCGAGACAGAGGCAGTTTACGAGGTGGACACTTACGGTTCTTCCATGGCGCCATTCTATACCGTGCTGGCACTCTGGGTAGGTGGACTGATCCTTGTTGCAATCATACATACAAAAGTAGAGATGGAACCATTCTTTAAGAATGCAAAGCCGCATCAGCAGTTTTTTGGAAGATATATCACATTCTTTCTGATCGCGCAGGTTCAGGCGCTGATCACGGTATTGGGTGATCTGTACTTTATCGGGATCGAGTGCGCACATCCGTTTTTATTCTGGCTGGCAGCATCCTGCTGTAGTTTTGTGTTCGGCTTTTTAATGTATGCACTGACAGCGGCGTTTGGAAATATCGGTGAAGGTATTGCGATCATTATCATGGTCATTCAGGTTGCGGGAGCCGGATGTACATTCCCGATCGAGACACTGCCAAAAGTATTCCAGGTCTTCTATCAGTTCCAGCCGTTTAAGTATGCAATGGGTGCAATGAAAGAGGCAGTAGCCGGAATGTACCGGGATGATTATTGGAAAGATCTTGCAATTTTACTGTCTTATACGGTGATCTCCCTGATCGTTGGTCTTGTGCTTGCGGTTCCGTTCCGCAAACTGAACCATATTCTGGAGGAAAGCAAGGAAAAATCCGGCGTTATGCTTTAAGAGCGGAGCGTGCATTCTATTGTTTGAACAGGCTGGGTATGGTATGCAGTTCTATAATTATTATTCATGTAAATATACAAAAGATAGTCATACAGGTTATGATAAATATGCACAAAATATATAGGCAAATATCGTCTCAGACGTTGACAAAGAAATATGATATTGATATTATTTAACTTAAATATGAGTGAGTAAAACTGTAAAGCGCAAAAGACTTTACAAGGAAGAGGTTTTCATTATGAGAAGACAGGTATTATCTCTCTTAGTTGAGAACAATCCGGGTGTTACAAGCCATATTTCTGGATTATTCAGCCGAAGAGGATATAACATTGACAGCTTTTCTTCCGGGGTGACTGCTGATCCGCGGTATACAAGGATTACTATTGTAGCAAGTGGGGACGAGCAGATCCTCGAACAGATCGAGAAGCAGCTTGCCAAGTTAGAAGATGTGGTTGATATCAAGAAATTGGAGCCGGGTTCTTCAGTGACAAGAGAACTCATTTTGGTTAAGATTCGTGCAAAAGACACCGAACGCCAGCCGATTCTTAATGTGACAGAGATTTTCCATGGGAAGATCGTAGACGTCACAAATGATTCCATGGTCATTGAACTTACAGGTCATCAGGACAAGCTAGAGGCTTTTCTGGATCTGTTGCAGGGATATGACATACTGGAGTTAGCGCGCACCGGTATTACAGGACTGTCCAGAGGAACAGCCGATGTAAAAATTATGGAATAATAGTACATAAAACAAGGAGGACAAATCCTCTCCTCATCATGGGATTCGGATTTTTCCTTCAGAAAAACAAGGAGGACAAATCCTCTCCTCACCAGAGGGTTCGGATTTTTCCTTCGGAAAAACAAGGAGGATTTAAAATGGCAGCAAAAATTTTTTATCAGGAAGATTGTAATCTCTCATTATTGGATGGAAAGACAATCGCTATCATTGGATATGGTAGTCAGGGACATGCACATGCATTAAACTTAAAGGATTCCGGATGCCATGTTATCATTGGTCTTTATGAGGGAAGTAAATCCTGGGCAAAGGCTGAGAAACAGGGATTTGAAGTATATACAACTGCAGAGGCAGCTAAGAAAGCAGATATCATCATGATCCTGATCAATGATGAGAAACAGGCAGATATGTATAAGAAAGATATCGAGCCAAACTTAGAGGCAGGTAATATGTTAATGTTCGCTCATGGATTCAACATTCATTTCGGATGTATCGTTCCACCAGCAGACGTTGATGTTACCATGATCGCACCAAAAGCTCCAGGACATACCGTACGTTCTGAGTATCAGGCTGGAAAAGGAACCCCTTGTCTGATCGCTGTTGAGCAGGATGCAACTGGAAAAGCACAGGATCTTGCACTTGCATATGCACTTGGTATCGGTGGAGCAAGAGCCGGTGTCTTAGAGACAACATTCAGAACAGAGACAGAGACAGACCTCTTTGGTGAGCAGGCAGTTCTTTGTGGTGGTGTCTGTGCATTAATGCAGGCTGGTTTCGAGACATTAGTAGAAGCTGGTTATGATCCAAGAAATGCATACTTCGAGTGTATCCATGAGATGAAACTGATCGTAGACTTGATCTACCAGTCAGGTTTCGAAGGAATGAGATATTCTATTTCCAATACTGCAGAGTACGGTGATTACATCACTGGACCTAAGATCATCACAGAGGATACCAAGAAAGCTATGAAACAGATTCTTTCCGATATCCAGGATGGTACTTTTGCAAAAGACTTCTTATTGGATATGTCACCAGCAGGACGTCAGGTTCATTTCAAAGCGATGAGAAAGAAAGCTGCTGAACATCCATCAGAGCAGGTTGGTAAAGAGATCCGTAAACTTTACAGCTGGAACAACGAAGAAGATAAATTAATCAACAACTAAATTTAATTTACTTCATACATAATAAGGAAAGAGGTTGTCAAACTTAGATGACGTATCGTTATTCGAGGGTTTGGCAGCCTCTTTTTTTGTTATGGCGACGGGAAATGCAGCGTAAATTTGGATATGGCAGGAAAGATTTGCAGAGAAAGCCTTTCTTACTATGCAAAAATAGAGAAATCGGATATACTTGAAAGGAATTACAAAGTCAGAAAAATAGAAATGAAAAGGAAATCAGGATGAAAAAGGCAGTATTTTTTGATATTGATGGTACACTATGGAACTATCAGATGCAGATACCGGAAAGCACCGTGTTGGCAATCCGGAAACTGAGAGAAAATGGACATTATGCATTTATCTGCAGTGGAAGAAGCCGTTCGAATATACAAAGTCCAAAATTATTGGGGATTGGATTTGATGGTGTGGTTGCTTCCTGTGGGGCACATATTGATTTTCACAAGGAGACAGTCTATCAGGTGCTGTTAACAGAGAGGCAGGTGACGCATGCACTAAGTGTGTTAAAAGAATATCATATGCCGGTCGTGTTAGAAGGACCGGAGTATGTGTATGTGAATGAAAGTGATTTTTTAGATGATCCTTATGTGATACATCTGCGCAAAGAACTGGGGGAACATTTGCGAAACATTCCCACAGACCGCAGTGAGATTCAAATCAACAAAATGAGCAGCATTGCACCGACTGTGGATGCCAGACAGTTTGTAAAAGAGATGGGAGAAGATTTTGACGTAGTCATTCACGGTCAGGGGATCATAGAGATTAACCCGGCAGGAATTTCCAAGGCAACAGGTATCCGGAAAGTCTGTGAAATGTTAGACATTCCGCATGAGAATACGTTTGCATTCGGCGACAGTGCGAATGACCTTGAGATGCTTGCGTATGTAGCGCACAGCATTGCGATGGGAAACGGAACCGATAAAGTGAAAAATACCGCAGAGTTCGTGACACGTTCTGTGGATGAGGATGGTATTTTGCACGGACTGAAACATTATGGACTGATATAGTGGAGGACAAATTTTATAAATAAAATTACATTTTTCTTCGAAAAACTAGGAGGGCAATATGTCAAATTTAATGGATTATCTGGATTGGCGCGGTGACCTGACATTTCGGGAGGCACCTTTTAATGAGGTGGACAATCTGATACTGGCACAGCTTGTATATGTGGAATTTGCAGGAATTGTTCCGGCACCGGGGGAAGAGGGAACGATCACGGTAAAAGAAGCATGTGAACTCTTTTTTGCGGCACATGACAGAAAAGAGATCATGGAGCGTGTGTCTATGACGAAAACAGCAGCATTTGTGCTAGAGAAGATGGCGCAGACAGAGCGTTTCTGCAATGCGCAGTTATTTGGTTATATCAACGATATCAGCAAAGAGGAACAGTCCCAGTTTTCTGTGGTATGTGTCCGGTTGGATGATAAGAGTATCTATGTATCTTTCAGCGGAACAGACAATACGATTGTGGGCTGGCGCGAGAACTTTAACATGGGTTATCTGTCCGAGACACCGGGGCAGTTGAAAGCCGTCGATTACCTGAATCATATGGTGAAAGAGGATTGGAAAAAGATCAGAGTCGGGGGACATTCCAAGGGTGGAAATCTTTCCGTATACGCATCCGTCAAATGTGACCGGAATATCCAGAAGAGGATCGTGAAGGTGTACAGCAATGACGGACCTGGATTTAGCGAAGAAATGATCCAGAGTAAGGAATACCAGCGGATGCTGCCAAAAATCAAGACCATTCTGCCGGAGTCCAGCATTGTAGGCATGCTGCTTGAGCATCAGGAAAAGTTTGAAGTGGTAAAAAGTTCCCAGAGTGGTATCCAGCAGCATGATGCCATGTCATGGGAAGTGCTTGGCAGCCATTTTGTCTATGTGGAGGAGGTCGCACCGCAGAGCATCCTGCTCGACGAGACGATGAAAAAATGGATTTTCCAGTTGACGAAAGAACAGCGCGAGGAGATTGTCGATACGGTCTTTTCCATGCTCGATGATGCCAAAATCTATACGGTGGATGATTTTTACAACAGCAAATGGAAAAAAGTGCAGGAGCTGATGAAAGCAAAGAGCAGGCTTTCACCGGAAACACAGGAGCTTTTCTCACAGGCACTGCGCATGTTATGGAAAACCGGAAATCAGACGGTGAAAAAGTCTGTAAAGCAGGCGATTTTGGAGAAAGTGGAAGAAGCCAATTCTCTATTTTCCACCGATAAATCTAAAAAAAGTATGAAATCATCGAAAAAGTAATATGATATAAAAAAGAGAGAAAAAAAGAGAAATAATGAGAAAACACGAAAAAATATAGATATAAATACCTCTAGATTTGGTTGCGAATTCAGAGCAAAAAACATATTATATGACTATCGGTTAGCACTCAAATTAAATGAGTGCTAATAACACATGATAACAATAGAAAGCCTGATAACTTTCTACAATATCAAAAGAAAAAAAGAAAAGAATATATATTGAATGGAGGAATCATCATGAAATTAGTACCATTGAGTGACAGAGTAGTTTTAAAACAGTGTGAGGCAGAGGAAACTACAAAATCAGGAATTATTCTTACAAGCAGTGCACAGGAGAAACCACAGGAAGCAGAAGTGATCGCAGTTGGTCCTGGCGGAATCGTGGATGGAAAAGAAGTTACCATGCAGGTAAAAGAGGGACAGAAAGTTATTTATTCCAAATATGCAGGAACAGAAGTGAAATTAGACGGCGAAGAGTATATCATTGTAAGACAGAATGATATCCTTGCAGTTGTTGAATAAAAAGTTATTTATATTAAAATAGAAAGAGGTAGAAAATCATGGCAAAAGAAATTAAATACGGATCAGAAGCCAGAGCAGCATTAGGCGCAGGCGTTGACAAATTAGCAAATACAGTAAGGGTTACATTGGGACCAAAAGGAAGAAACGTTGTTCTTGACAAATCTTATGGCGCTCCACTTATCACAAACGATGGTGTGACGATCGCAAAAGAGATCGAGTTAGAAGATGCTTTCGAAAACATGGGAGCACAGTTAGTAAAAGAAGTTGCAACCAAGACAAATGATGTTGCCGGTGATGGTACAACAACAGCAACGGTTCTGGCACAGGCAATGATTCAGGAAGGTATGAAGAATCTGGAAGCAGGAGCTAATCCAATCATCCTCCGCCGTGGTATGAAGAAAGCAACTGACAAAGCAGTAGAATCCTTGAAAGCAATGTCATCCAAAGTAAATGGTAAAGACCAGATTGCAAAAGTTGCAGCAATTTCTGCTGGTGACGAGGAAGTTGGCAACATGGTAGCAGACGCTATGGAAAAAGTTTCCAACGACGGTGTTATCACAATCGAAGAGTCCAAGACGATGCAGACAGAGCTTGACCTTGTAGAAGGTATGCAGTTCGACCGTGGTTACTTATCTGCATATATGTGCTCTGATATGGATAAAATGGAAGCTGCATTGGATGATCCATACATCCTGATCACAGACAAGAAAATCAGTAACATTCAGGAAATCCTTCCTCTGTTAGAGCAGATCGTCCAGAGCGGTGCAAAATTACTCATCATTGCTGAGGATGTGGAAGGTGAAGCATTAACAACCTTGATCGTAAACAAATTACGTGGTACATTTAACGTTGTAGCTGTCAAAGCACCTGGTTATGGTGACAGAAGAAAAGCTATGTTAGAGGATATTGCAATCCTTACAGGTGGTCAGGTGATCAGCTCTGATCTTGGTCTTGAATTAAAAGATACAACGATGGATCAGCTTGGTCGTGCAAAATCCGTTAAAGTTCAGAAAGAGAACACAATCATCGTTGACGGTGCCGGCGACAAAGATGCCATTCAGGGAAGAATCAAACAGATCCGTGCACAGATCGAGGAGACAACATCTGAGTTTGATAAAGAAAAATTACAGGAAAGACTTGCTAAGATGGCAGGCGGCGTAGCAGTGATCCGTGTTGGTGCAGCTACAGAGACAGAGATGAAAGAAGCAAAACTTCGTATGGAAGATGCTTTAAATGCTACAAGAGCAGCCGTAGAAGAAGGTATTATCGCAGGTGGTGGATCTGCATATATCCATGCTTCCAAAGAAGTTGCCAAATTAGCAGATACTTTAGAGGGTGATGAGAAGACAGGTGCAAAAGTAATCTTAAAAGCACTGGAAGCTCCATTGTATTACATTTCTGCAAATGCAGGATTAGAGGGCGCAGTTATCATCAATAAAGTAAAAGAGTCCGCACCTGGAACAGGTTTCAACGCAGCTACAGAAGAGTATGTAGATATGGTTGAAAACGGAATCCTTGATCCGGTCAAGGTTACAAGAAGCGCATTACAGAACGCAACATCTGTAGCATCTACTTTACTTACAACAGAGTCTGTTGTTGCAAATATCAAAGAAGATGCTCCTGCAATGCCAGCAGGTAACCCGGGAATGGGAATGATGTAAAATCTGACAACAGAATCAGATAAATGAGAAAAAAGACTATAGCCAGAAGAGTCATAGAGATAACTTCTGGCTATGGTCTTTTTTGTGCTCTTCATTGCACACTGATATGTGGTGTGGTAAAATGTGCATAATCAAAGATACGAAAGAAGGGGTGGCACATGGAAATTCTCAAAAAGTTTGATGCACAGAATTATAAAGACACGACCAGTGTTTTTGAAAAATATACCATACGTGGGATTATCGTGCGGGATGGAAAGATTGCAATGCAGTGCAGCAAAGAGGGAGAGTATAAGATCCCGGGCGGTGGCATGGAAGCAGGAGAGACCTATGTGGAAGCTCTTGCAAGGGAAGTGAAGGAAGAAACCGGACTATTTATCATTCCGGAAAAGGCAGTGGGGCTTGGCGAGATTTTAGAAGTCCGGAAAGATATTTTTGACGATAAAAAAAAATTTATCTGCCATTCCCTTTTCTATTATTGTGAGGAGACCGGGGAGGAGGTTCCAATCCATCTGACAAAGAGTGAGATCGCAAAGGGATATTACTTAAAATGGGCGACACCGCAGGAAATCTACGACACGAATATTGCGATGGAAAAAGATCCGTGGATCATCCGTGACACGGCATTTATCAAAATGATCCTCGATGGAAAGATTGCGGCATTACAGGGAATCGTTACTGGAACGAGGTACGAGTGAACAGTAACAATGTCCGCAGAGCGTATATTGTATTGCATATTTTTGTGTGGTGCAATTTGAAAAATTGTGATACAATTTATTTGCGTGTTACGAAAGAGCACAGGCACAAATAACAGGCGAAGGAGAAATACATGAACGATAATTACATTACACTTACCATTGGTAAAAAGAAAAATATCGCGCTTATCGCGCATGATAATAAAAAGGCAGACCTGATCGAATGGTGCGAGCAGAATAAGGATATTCTGACGCAGCATTTTTTATGCGGAACCGGAACAACTGCAAGGATGATCACAGATAAGACCGGACTTCCGGTCAAGGGATATAACAGTGGTCCTCTTGGCGGAGACCAGCAGATCGGTGCAAAGATTGTGGAAGGAAGAATCGATTTTGTGGTATTCTTCTCGGATCCATTGACAGCACAGCCACATGACCCGGATGTGAAAGCATTGCTCCGTATTGCACAGGTTTATGATATTCCAATCGCAAATAACCGTGCGTCTGCAGATTTTATGATCCATTCTGAATTTATGAATGAAGAGTATGAGCATGAAGTAATTAATTTTAAAAAGAACATCAAAGAGCGCTCTGAAACATTATAGGAGGAAAAGGCCAGGATGAGCAAAGTAGCAATTGTAACAGACAGTAACAGTGGAATTACACAGAGTGAAGCAAAAGAATATGGCGTAACGGTTATGCCAATGCCATTTTTTATTAATGACCAGACCTATTATGAAGATATTGATCTGACACAGGAAGATTTTTATCAGAAGCTTTCTGAAGATGCCAATATTTCCACTTCCATGCCTCTTGTCGGAAATGTGACGGACACATGGGATGCTTTGCTGCAGGATTATGATGAGATCGTGCATATTCCAATGTCCTCCGGGCTCAGTGGTTCCTGCGAGACGGCTATCATGCTTTCACAGGATTATGACGGCAGAGTGCAGGTTGTCAATAATCAGAGAATTTCAGTCACACAGAGACAGTCTGTATTAGACGCAAAGGAACTTGCAGAGAAAGGATACAGCGCAGAGGCAATCAAAGAGATCCTTGAGCGTGAGAAGATGGAGTCCTCCATTTATATTATGGTAGACACACTGTACTATCTGAAAAAAGGCGGACGGATCACTCCGGCTGCTGCAGCACTTGGAACTTTATTAAAATTAAAACCGGTACTTCAGATCCAGGGTGAGAAGCTGGATTCTTTTGCAAAGGCAAGAACGGTAAAACAGGCAAAGAAAATGATGATCGATGCCATGCGCAATGACTTTGACCATCGTTTCAATGATCCGGAAGGAAAGAATATATATCTGGAGATGGCTTATACACATAATCTGGAAGATGCGGAAGCGTTCAAAAAAGAGGTCGAGGCAGAATTCCCGGGTATGGAGATTGTGCTGAATCCGTTATCCTTAAGTGTATCCTGTCACATTGGACCGGGAGCGTTAGCAGTTGCATGTTCCAAAAAGATTCCGGAATTATTAGAGTAGAGACTTAAGAATTCACAAAACCATACGATATATATAATAGTACATTGGATGTAAGAGAAAAATGACCAGGACGGCATATGATTTGAGAGAGAAAAGAATCATATGTCGTCCTTTTGGCATTGATAAAAGAAAATCAGATTTAAAGTGCATATCGGAAATACATCATATTGTAAAAACAGCAGAGTTTGACATGGGTGTGGAGGAGAGTTATGAGTATGGCAAATGTAACAAAGACAACCAGAATACAGGCAATTGCAGAGTTGCAGAAACGAAAAACAGAAATCCAGAATCGGTTACAGAACGGACAATCGCAGGATTCTACAACAATTGGCGGCAATTCTTTTACGGAGGATGAATGGAAAAAAATCATTCAGAAAATGGATGAATATCTGACCGAGGTAAAGCAGGAGCAGAAAGAGCGGTTTGAAAAACGCGATAAGGAAAAGGAAATCCAGCAGTTTTATGAGAAAATGAAAATGGCAGAGCAGTATAAAAAGCCACAGGCGGAGAAATTAACCATACAGAAGCATTTAGATGGTGAGGACATTGCTCCATACTCTTATCTGGCGGAGGATGGAGTGATCACTTATAATGGCGTGTCATTTTTCTGTGATTATGAGAATAATGCGATCACACTTGGCGACATGAGTGATGAAAAGAATGTCATTACAGTGCAGTTAGAGAATGGAGGCTGCCTGAAAGTGAACAGGGACAATATCGAAGATCTGTCAAAAGCGATTGCAATGTTTTCACCGGAGGATATACGGAGAATCTTAGTTGCATTGCAGCAGGACGCAAAAGTCCGCCAGATGCAGCAGGAGATCGAGCAGGACAAGATCAAGCAGCTTCTGGCGGAACGTTAAGCTTATTCGTTATTTAAAAGACAATGCAGCAATCTGTCGTTATCTTCCGGATTCATGATACAGAAACGAATGTACTTATTATCTAAGAATGGGAAGGTGGAACAGTCACGGATCATCATTTTCTCACGGATCGCGCGGTCAAACAGTTCCTGCGATGTAAGATCATTGCGGAGGATACGGACTAACATAAAATTCCCACTTGGTTTGTACACCTTGTAGTCAGGACTTTCACAAAATGCCTGATACATACGGGCACGTTCCTTTGTGATCAGATCCTTTGTCTCTTTGATATAGGCAGTATCGGAAAACATTGTTTCCCCAGCAACAACTGCAAGCGAGTTGATTGTCCATGGATTCTTTCGTGTGTTGATCGCCTTGATGAGATCCCGATTCCCGGTGATGGCATAGCCAAGGCGGAGTCCCGGTGCTGCGAAAAACTTCGAGGTCCCGCGCAGAATGACAATGTTATTGTAATAGTTTGTCAGCGGTACAGAATCGATCTCTTCCATATTTTCTGCAAATTCCACATATGTTTCATCGACCATGACATAAATATCGTATTCCTTGCAGGCATCTAAAATACGGCGCATATCGGTACTTGTGATGCAGGATGAAGTCGGGTTGTTTGGATTGCAGATGACTAAAAGGTCGATATTTTCATTCAGGTGTGAGATGAAATCATTCACATCCAGTCTGAAATCGTCTTTTTCCCGGAGTGGATAATAAAGGGTTGTTCCACCACCAAGAGAAATCTCACGTTCATACTCGGAATAAGTAGGACCGATGATCATGGCCTTTTTCGGATGCTCAATCTGGATGAAAAGGGAGATCAGCTCGGTAGAACCGTTTCCAACGATCACGTTTTCATAATCTGTGCCACAGTATGCGGCAATGCATTTGCGGAGCGAGGTGTATTCCCTGTCCGGGTAAGTAGTAATGGCATCAATCTTGTCTGCTAAGGTTGTCCGAAGCAAAGGGGATACGCCGAGCGGATTGACATTTGCCGAAAAACTTACAATTTCCTCTTTTTTGATTCCATAGATTTCTTCTATTTTCTCTAAATCACTTCCATGGAAGTGGTCTTTGTGTTTTATCATTGATTACTCCTCCAAATTAGTTTATAATTTATTGTAGCTATTCAGAGCCAAGGCAATTTTCATAAATTTGCGACTCATGCTTGCATGAATGAGCAAATTCTTGAAAATTTCTTTGGCGAAGTAACCATATGAGCAAAACGAAAGCATCGAAGATGCGGTTTTGCGAATAGGTTCTGAATAGTTACAATTAATTATAGTCATTGCTAAAAAAAAAGCAATAAAAATAGATAGGAGCAGGTGTCGGATTGCGGAAAAGGATACAACAGCTTGCAAATGGAAAATTCGATAACAATGGTCCGAAACTATCTCTGTCTACAGAGAAGATAGAGTTAGAGGCATTGGAAGGAAAGGATGAAACAGGCAGTTTTGTCATTACGAGCACGAATCAGGTAAAAATGCGTGGCATCATTTATTCTTCCAATCCGCGTATGGAATGTCTTACACCTCAGTTTGAGGGGGAAGAAGTGCGTATTCGGTATCAGTTTCACAGTGAGGGGCTGATAGAAGGGGATATTCAGAAAGGCGAGTTTTTTATCGTATGTAACCAGGGGGAATATAACCTTTCTTTTGTTGTGTCCATTTCCAGGTTGTATGCGGATTCATCCTTTGGAAAAATCAAGAATCTGGATGACTTTTGCAGGCTTGCGAAGGAAAATTATGATGAGGCATACCGTTTATTTTATTCCAGCAATTTCAAAAACCTGATCAGGGAAGATAAAGACCGTATTCTCTATGAGGGACTGAGAATGCAGCCGCAGTCTGTATTGGTTGTGGAAACATTTCTGATCGCTTCCCATCATAAGAAGAAAGTGGAGGTCACGTTCGAAGAGACTGAGAAAAGTTTTTATGGTGTGCAGGAACAGCAAAAAGAGCAGTTAGAGATCCAGAAACCACAGTGGGGCGCTGTCCGTATCCACGTTTCTTCTGATGCAGACTTTTTGATTCCGGGGAAACAGATCATCACAGAAAATGACTTTATCGGAAGTACCTGCTTTTACGAGTATTATATCGATGCAGATGCAATGCATGCCGGTAAGAATTTTGGAAGACTGTGTTTTGAACTTCCGGATCAGTCTTTTCTTTATACCGTTACCGCTTCCTGTAAGGAGAGAGAGGAAGAACGGGAGGTTTCTGAACATAGGGAAGCCGGACAGGCGCGGACAGAACTTATGCAGCTTTATATTGATTACCGGTTGAAACGGATCGTTACTGGAGTCTGGGCAAAAAGTTCTGTGGAACTGTTGGATCATCTGGCAATTTTAGAGCCGGAAGAACCAATGCATCGCCTAATGAAGGCGCAGGCACTTTTGATCAACCGGCAGAAGCAGGAAGCAAGCTGGATTTTAACAGACTACAAACGGGAATGTCTTGACCGGACGACACCGGTCTGGGGATACTATCTGTATCTATGTACACTGATGGAACGCGAAGAGTCTTATGTGGATCGTCTGGCGGAGGAGATTGAGCAGATTTTTCATCATTATTCGGATGATTCCATGCTGTTTTGGATTCTTTTATTTGTAAAAGATGAGTTTTACCGTAATAGTTCCAGAAGATTCAAGGCGATCGAGCAGTGGATCGGACGAGGCTGCCACAGCCCATATCTGTATCTGGAGGCGTATTATCTGATCTGGCAGGATCCATACCTTTTATCTGGGTTAAACGATTTTACATTAAAGATTTTAAGGTGGGCAGCAAAACAGGATGCTATCTCGAAAGATATTGCATTGCAGGTGCGCAATCTCCTGCCGGAACAGAGGGAATATCAGAAAAAATGGTATCCGGTTCTGGAAAAATGTTATGAGGCAGACCCTTCAGAGGAGATGGTCGCAGCGATATGTACTTATCTGATCCGTGGTCAACAGTTCGCCCCCAGATATCATATCTGGTATGAACGTGGAATTGACAGTGAAATCCGAATCACGAATCTGTATGAGGCATTTTTGATCTCCATGGATCAAAATGAGGTGGCTGCGATCCCAAAGATGATCCAGTTATATTTTCAGTATAACAGTGGGCTTTCTTACCGTCATATGGCGGTCTTATATGTGAATATCATCGCAGCAAAGGAAAAACAGCCGGATGTTTACCATAAATACCGCAGAAATATGGAACAGTTTGCGCTTGCACAGATGGAAGCCGGACATATGGATGACAATCTTGCGGTCATTTACCGGGAGACCCTTCCTGTCAGCATACTGAATGAGAAACTGGCGCATAAAGCGGCAGAAGTTTTATTTGTACATAAATTATGCTGCGAAAACCGTGGGATCGCAAAGGCATATATCCTGCATTGGCAGTTAAAAGAACCACAGGTTGTTACATTGACGAACGGATGCGGATATTTTAAGGCATATTCCAAAGATTACACAGTCATTCTCTGTGATACCGGGGGAAACTGCTATACCGATGATTATCAGGATGAGGCATTACTTCACCCGGAAAATTATCTGGAAAAATGTATGGAGCTTGCACCGGAGGAATTGTCATATCTTTTGTATTATTTCGATGGCAAAAGGGGATGTGACGATTTTGCGGTGGAAGACGGAAGATATTTTCGTATGCTGACACAGTCGGAGCGTGTCAGTGATGAATATAAAGCTTATCTGATTCCGGAGATCATCCGCTTTTATCAGAAAAAAGGCGAAATGCTTGTGATAGAACCATATCTGAATGAAGTGGATATCCGTAATATGACGCAGGAAAATCAGTGTTATATAGAGGAGATGCTCATAGAGACACATCAGTTTGAACGGGCATTTCAGCTGGTACACCACTATGGATATGACAGACTGGGAAGCAGGGCAGGAGTGGAATTGTGCAGTTATGAGATCACGGAACATTCATTTGAGGAGAATGATTATCTGCTCGGAATGGCACAGAACTGTTTTTCACATGAAAAATATAATGATGTGATCCTGATTTATCTGTGCAAATTTTTTCAGGGACCAACCAAGCAGATGGCTGCTATCTGGAAAGCTGCCAGAGAATTTGAGATAGATACCTTTGATCTGGAGGAGCGTATTATTACGCAGATGCTTTATTCAACAGATTATGTGGATGAGATCGAACGGATTTATGACAGTTATCTTGCCGGGGGTGGAAGGGAATTAGTCTGCATGGCGTACCTTTCTTATTTTTCCCATTATTATCTGGTGAATGATATGATGATACCGGAACATGTATTTTCACAGATCAGGGAGCGCTATCTTGCGGGGCAGACATTAAATGATGCATGCCTGCTCGGACTGTTAAAGCAATTGTCTGAAATTTCTGCACTCGATGCAGTTGACAACAAAATAGCAGACGAACTTTTGATGAAGTATACTGGAAGAAATTTATATTTTGCTTTCTACAAAAAGTTCGGGGAGACAATGATCAGAAAATATCATCTGTATGATAAGTTTTTTGTGGAATATCATACAAAGACAGACCAGCATGTGCTGTTAAACTATAGTGTAAACGGTGGGGAATACCATAAGGAAGAGATCCCGGAGGTTTATGACGGTATTTATGTGAAGGCATTTGTGCTGTTGTTTGGGGAATCCGTGTCCTATTATATTTCAGAGAAGCTTCATGGGGAGTGGAAAGTGGTGGAAAGCCGGCAGATTTCAAATCAGAATATGTATGGGGATAAAGACCAGAGCCGGTATGATGTGATCAACAATATTATGTTTGCTTATGCCATGCAGGATGAGGCAATGCTTTCAGAGAGTATGCGAAAGTATGTAGGCATGGATGATACCGTAAAGAATCTTTTTAAATTGCTATAAAAATATTAGAAAGGATGGCACATAAGATGACGGAGCAGTGTTATTATATTGGAATTGATATGGACGACAGGAATGCCGTCATCAGTTATTACAAAGCCGGTATGAGAGAGCCGGAAACACTGAGTACGATTGCGGGAAGTGAGATTTACCAGATCCCGGTAGCACTGATCAAAAAGCGGGGGATTGGGCAGTGGTTTATCGGTGAGGAGGCAAAAAAGATGGCATTGCTCCAGAATGAAGATGTGATCGGTCATCTGCTTGACAATGCACTTGCAAAAAAACAGGTGACTGTGGAAAACATCGTGTATGAGGCAGAGGAACTTTTTGTCCTCTATATCAAAAAACTGCTTCTTTTAGCGAGCCGTCTGGGAAATCCGGGATTGCCGGACTGCCTGGTGATCACGGTGGAAGCCCTGTCAAGAGAGCTGACAGAGCTGTTCGGAAAGGTGGCAGAAGATCTCGGATTAGGGCGCAGTCAATTGATTTTACAGGACAGAAAAGAAAGTTTTTATTATTTTGTATACAATCAGAAGCAGGAGTTATGGCTGCATGATATTTTTTTGTTTGACTGCCGTGGAGATGAAGTGAGATGCTGTGCTACTGTCCGTGACACAAGAACAGTGCCACAGATGGTAACAATCACAGAGGAAGTACATGCATTAGACGGAACCCATAAAGATGAGTCATTTTATAAGATCCTGCTGGATAGTTTTCATGGACATATCTGTTCCTCTGTGTATCTGGTCGGGGATGGATTTGACGGTGACTGGATGAAAATGTCTCTTTCCTACATGTGTAAGGGACGGAGGGCATTTATAGGCAAGAACCTTTATTCCAAGGGAGCCTGCTATGCGGCGATCGTCCGTGAACAGAAAAATCCATGGCCGTATGTCTATATGGGCGACAATGAAATGAAAGTGAATGTCAGCCTGAAAGTGAAAAATCGTGGGAAATGGGAATTTTTGTCTTTGATCAATGCGGGAGACAACTGGTATGAAGCTTCCGGAGACTGTGAGGTGCTGCTGGATGGAGATAAGGAGATTGATTTCTGGCTTCAGCTGCCACACAGCAGGGATGCCAGGATAGAAAAGCTGGAATTATCGGATCTGCCGGAACGTAAGCCGAAAACTACAAGACTCCGGATCAGTGCAAAACCGGTTTCTGATTCCAAGGTAAAGATTAAAATCCGTGATCTTGGGTTTGGCGAGATTGTGAAGAGTTCGGATCTGACATGGGAATATACAATGTCATTGTAAAGAGGGAGTGGGAAGATGGGAGAATTGATTTTATGCAGCCATCCAATTGCTGCTATGCCATACTATATTGATAATATCTCACTCAATGTATATTCGCTGGAGGAACTCTGCTATTATATTGAAAACCATCTGTATCTGATCGAGGCAGATTTTATGAGTGAGGAACTCTGTCTCTGGATCGGGCAGGAACTTGACGAAAAAGATCTGGCACAGTCGCTGCGCAGTGTTTTGCTCGGAAATGGAAGTCTTTCTGATTTTACGGAACTGATCTTAAGAAGCTGCGGATACTGTTCAGAAGACACGATACGCCATATCCGTTCTGTGCTGCTGGATATGCAGAATAAATCTGTATTTGAATGTTCGAAGATCCGGGCAGACCGTTACATGGAGAGTGAAAAGTATGTGAAAGCAATCCATGAATACCGGAAACTGCTAGGGATGGAGGAGGAGTGCAAAAAAAATCCGGTCTTAGAGGGTAATATCAGGCACAATCTTGGAACTGCCTGTGCAGAGTTATTTTTATTTGACGAGGCTGCGGCGAATTTTCTGAATGCATACCGGCTGAACCAGAACAGAGAGTCACTGGCTGCGTGTATGGCAGCCTGCCGTCTGGCAAAAAAAACAGATATTTTAAAAAAATACAAGGAAGAATTTCATGTTTCAGATGAAGCGTTTAAGAGTATGTCAGACCAATGGAATTCTGTTTTAAAAAGTGAGGATATTCTTGAAAAGCAAAGAGAGGCCGAACATCTCATAAAAGATGCACAGGGACAGCTGGAGGAGAATAAACCGCTTATGGAACAGATCAGGAAATGGTCAGAAGCGTATAAAAAAAGTTGTAGATTATAAGGGATGAGAATATGTTTTTTTTCAAAAGAAGAAAAAAAGAAAAGACACTGGAAAATAAATTTGATGAACTGAATGAAGGTATTCTGAATGAAAAGGACAGGGAGAATCCACATAAAGTGGAGCATTATGTCATTGAACGTCTAGAGCAGATGATCGAGACAACGAAAGAGATCGAGGATGAAAAGGCAGAATACAAAGTGGTCACTTCTTATCTGAATGATATCCAGACTCTGGAAGGGATGACAGAGGAAGAAAAAAAGCCGATCACAGATATCGCATCCAATATTGTTGCTTTAAATAAAACACGATATGAACTGATGCATTCCGAGAAAAAAATTGCAGATGTGCAGTTTGCACAGATGCAGCAGGAGGAGAGTGATATTCCAAATGCGATCAAACGCCTTCAGTCTAATGAGGCTTATCTGGAGACTATCAGGCGTGACATGAAATACCTGGAGCGTGAGAAGGGAGAATGGCAGTTATATCAGGAGATCCTTTCCCATGACAGGGTAAAAATGCAGAAGTTTATGTATGTGGCAGCAGGATTGTCTGTGACTGCGGCATTGATTCTTCTGATCGCGCAGATCATACTGGGGACAGATATGAGACTCATCTGGATGATCCTTATTTTTATAGCAGTACTAGGCATCTGCCTTCCGTATCTGAAAATGATGAATGACAGGACTGAGAGCCGGAGAGCAAAGGCAAATGCGGATAAGGCGATCACTCTTTTGAATAAAGTGAAGATCAAATATGTCAATATGACAAATGCAGTGGATTATGCATGTGAAAAATATCATGTCCGCAATGGAAAAGAACTGGAATATATCTGGGAATGCTATATGGATGCGGTCAAACAGAAAGAGAAGTTTGAACAGAACAGTGATGATATTGATTATTTTAACAACCGTATGATCCGGGAACTCTCCGCATATCGTTTATATGATTCACGGGTATGGATTCCGCAGGCAGCTGCACTGATCGACCACAAGGAGATGGTGGAGATCACCCATAATCTTGTGATGCGCAGACAGAAGCTTCGAAGCCGGATGGAATACAATGCCGGTATCTTAAAAGAACAGCGCACGGAAGTGGCAAAGTTTATGGAAGAAATGCCGGAGATGAGACCTCAGATCCAGGATATACTCGATTCTGTTGACCGGTTAAGCCAGCCGTGATGAAAAACCGGTATGACCGCTAAGATGAGTTGATCAGTTGAAAAAATTAAAAAATAATAAATTTTAAAGAATGGATTGTTATTTTCTGGAAAAGTGATAAAATATTTGAAAAAAGCAAATTACGAAGGGAAAAATAATGGCAGTTATACCATTAAGGGTACACAGGATGAAGAAGAAACTTGAAAAAATGCAGCTGAAGGAAAGACTCATTTACGGATACGCAAGAGTCATTTTGAGGATGATAGTATCCGGTGTGCTTTCTCTTATTGTTATAGGTTTATTAATGGGGAATATGCTGCGTTATGTGGAAAATGTAGAACGTGCAGATGTAGCAGTGAAAACCTGCAGGATCGATGTCAATTCTGCGGCGAGAAATATCCGTGAGATGGCATTAAACAGTGACACATCAACTTACGACAGTTATAAGCAACAGGTAGAAACACAGCTTGCTGAGGTGGATTCAGAACTGAAGGCACTAAAGGCAACAGGAATCATATCGGACGAGCTCTATCAGGAATATGCATCCGCACTTTCTGATTGGGGAAATATCGGCTATTCCATTATGGAACAGATCATGAGTGGACAGACAGAGGACGCTGCGGATGCTATTATTAACCAATGTACGCCGGCATTAGACAATGCAGTCGCTATTGGGAAAAAGTTAGATGCAGTGACTGACAACGCAAGCCATCAGGCGGTGATCTTTACATGCTGCATGACAGTGGCAGGAATTCTGGTGATCATCTTAAGTGTGATATTTGCAATTCTTTTTGTGAAGAAAATAAGTAATGTCGTGGTTGATTCGATTCTCGAACCACTGCATGCGATCGAGGATGTTGCAAAGGAACTCACAGAGGGTAATTTGCACAGTACATTAGAATATCGTTCTGAGGATGAGATTGGAAAACTTGCACATAGTATGCGTAAATCTATCCGCATACTTGGATCTTATGTGGATGATATCGGACGTGCAATGAAATTGTTCTCGGAGGGCAATTTTGATGTGCAGCCGGAAGTGGAATGGAAGGGAGATTTTATAGGGATCTTAGATTCCTTTATGGCATTTGAAAAGAGCATGGCTGAGACAGTCAAGGGCATCCAGAGTGCATCCAATGAGGTGTCCGAAGGAGCAGAACAGGTGGCTGCAAGCTCCAATGATCTTGCCGAGGGCGCTACCAATCAGGCAGCAGTTGTGGAAGAACTGACTGCAACTGTTACAAACGTGGCAGATCAGGTGGCACAGAACGCCAAGTCTGCAAAAGAGATCAGTGGAAAAGTAGGAGAACTTGGAAATGCAATCTTAGAGAGCAACGGTAAGATGCATGAGATGGTTGATTCCATGAATGAGATCAACGAGGCTTCCAAAGAAATCGATAAGATTATCGCAACGATCAATGAGATCGCATCCCAGACAAATCTGCTTGCGTTAAATGCTTCTATCGAGGCAGCCAGAGCCGGCGAAGCCGGAAAAGGATTTGCAGTGGTAGCAGATCAGGTAACAGTACTTGCAGACCAGAGTGCACAGGCAGCAAAAGAGTCTGCGGTTCTGATCGAGACTTCTGTCAAAGCAGTAGAAAAAGGTATGGTCATTGCAGATCAGACAGCAACACAGTTAGAAGACGTAGCCGATAATTCCAGAACGATCACAGAACAGGTTGGAAATATTGCTGATACATTAGAGACACAGACAACAGCGATCCATCAGATCAACGAGGGAATTGAGCAGATCAATGACGTTGTACAGACGAATTCCGCAACATCTGAGGAATGTGCGGCTGCCAGTCAGGAGATGAGCAGTGAGGCTGAGAATCTGCGTGAACTGATCCGCAAGCTTCAGGTTGCAAAGTTCGAATAAGACATACATGATCGAATATGTACTGTGAGTATTCGATTGGCATGAATAAATAGTGTATATAAAAAAGACTGTCATACAAAGAACTCCATGAGAGCAGAGTTTGTGTGACAGTCTTTCTGATTTTTAATCTGCGCCAGTCAGTGCAATGCAAAAGCTGATGGAACAGTTAAGGTTATCTAATTGCGAGGACAGTTTGGTATATCAAACTCCGGGTTGAATGCATAGAAATTCTTGCTGTCGAGGTCATCCTGAATAATGCGCAGGGCTTCACCGAAACGCTGGAAGTGGACGATCTCACGCTCTCTTAAGAAACGGATCGGATCACATACATCAGGGTCTTTGACCAGCCTTAAAATATTGTCATAAGTGGTGCGCGCTTTCTGTTCTGCCGCCATATCTTCAAAAAGATCGGTGAGGGCATCACCTTTGGACTGAAATTCGCAGGCGTTAAAAGGAATACCGCCCGCTGCCTGTGGCCAGATACCACCGGTATGGTCGACATAATATGGTGCAAATCCGGCAGCTTCAAGTTCTTCCGCACTTAAGCCTTTGGTGAGCTGTCGGACGATGGATGCGACCATTTCCAGATGTGCTAATTCTTCCGTTCCAATATCCGTAAGCACGCCACATACACGTCTGTCCGGCATGCTGTATCTCTGGGAGAGGTAACGCATGGATGCTCCCATTTCACCGTCTGGTCCGCCATACTGGGACATAATGATCTGTGCAATTTTGGCATTTGGTGTTGTGATATTGATCGGGTACTGCAGTCGTTTTTCATAATTCCACATTATTTACATCCTCCTTCCCATGGCCATGGTTCTGTTGCCCAATTCCAGTGACTGCATGGATCTGCAGTGTCGATGGTCAGTGGACCATATTGGTCAGAGTAGGCCTGCAGAGCGTTGCGTCTGATATCCGAGTAATGATGGAATGCTTTGATCGCTTCCACATCATCCGGATGGGTGTCTAAAAAAAGAAGAAGGTCGTCAACAGCGAAGCTTACGGTATTAATGAGGTTAAAAAGCTGTTGGCGGTTCATCTGGTTCAGTTGGTTCGTCATCTTCGAAAAGCCCTCCTTCCAAGGAATGGTTTATCTAATTCAGGGAAAATGGTTCCGACCATAAGCCCTTTTTCAATATCATATAACGGTCCAAACTGCTGCCATGGAACGTATGCCATTGCAACGACAAATTCCGGTCCCATATCGCGGTTTGATTCGTTTGGACAGACAGGATTCATTCTGTTTTGTGCATTACAGTTTCTCATAGATTTGTTGCCTTTCTTATTCTTTCTCAATACTTTATGTTCTAAAATTGAAAAGTGTGCATAATATGACTGCAAAAAATTCCATTTTTGTAGGAAATGACAAAAATGAGAAAAATTATCAAAAACTTTGTAAGCTGCATTGACATAGGAAAATTTGAGCATTAAACTAAGGACAGTTAGGAGATATTAACTGAAAAAAATTATCAATAAACATACAGGAAAGTCCAGTGAGAGTTCCTGTTTATTACGGAGGATAAAATGACGTTAGATAATTTACCACTTGAAACAGAGGCAGTCATTACGACAGTTGGGGGAGAGGGAGCGCTTCGCTGCCGTTTTCTGGATATGGGTCTGATCCCAAAGACAAAAGTTGTTGTAAAAAAAATAGCTCCGATGGGAGATCCGATCGAGATAAGACTCCGCAATTATGAACTGACGATCCGTAAGGAAGATGCAAAAAAGATTGAGGTGTCTATGGAGGAAACAAAAGAATGATATTTGCATTAGCAGGCAATCAGAATTGCGGTAAGACGACTTTATTTAACCAGTTAACCGGATCTAACCAGCATGTGGGAAATTTTCCGGGAGTGACAGTAGATCAGAAAATAGGTGAGATCCGTTCGGTAAAGAATTGTTCCGTTGTGGATCTTCCGGGAATTTACTCAATCCGTCCATATACCAATGAGGAGATCGTGACAAGAGATTTTATCCTGAATGAGAAACCGGACGGTATTATCAATATTGTGGACGCCACCAATATCGAGAGAAATCTATATCTGACGCTGCAGCTTTTAGAGATGCATATTCCAATGGTTCTGGCTTTGAATATGATGGACGAGGTCAGAGGAAACGGTGGATCTATTGATTACAGGCAAATGTCGGAGGAATTGGGAATCCCGGTAATCCCGATCAGTGCAGCAAAGGATGAGGGAATCGAAGATCTGATCAAAGCCGCTGTCGAGGTCGGTAAGAAAAAGATTCTTCCAAAGGTCATGGATTTCTGCGAGCAGGGACCTGTGCACCGTTGTATCCACGCAGTATCGCATCAGGTGGAGGACCATGCAGCTAATATTGGCATGTCTCCACGATTTGCAGCGACAAAGATTGTGGAGAATGACGAGGATATTATCAATAAGTTAGAACTTTCCCAGAATGAGCTGGAAATGATGGAACACAGTATCGAAGAGATGGAAAAAGACTGTGGATTAGACCGGAATGCTGCTTTGGCAGATATGAGATACACCTTTATCGAAAAAGTATGTAATAAGACGGTCAAGAAATGTCATGAGAGTAAGGAACATATCAGAAGTATGAAGATTGACAGGGTTTTAACAGATAAATACCTTGCAATCCCGATGTTTTTACTGATCATGTTTGCAATTTTCTGGCTGACCTTTAACGTGATCGGATCATTTTTGAGTGATCTGTTAACAATGGGAATCGATGCGTTTACTGCAATGTGTGACAGGGCACTGACTGCTTACGGAATGAATCCGGTGGTACACAGCCTTCTGATCGATGGTGTGTTTGCAGGTGTGGGAAGTGTGTTGAGTTTCCTCCCGATTATCGTAGTATTGTTTTTCTTCCTGTCTATTCTGGAAGATTCCGGTTATATGGCGCGAGTTGCATTTGTCATGGATAAACCGTTAAGAAAAATTGGTTTGTCCGGCAGAAGTTTTGTGCCAATGCTGATCGGATTTGGATGTACTGTCCCGGCAGTTATGGCGACAAGAACATTGTCATCCGAGCGTGACAGAAATATGACGATCATGCTGACTCCGTTTATGAGCTGTTCCGCAAAGATACCAATTTATACCGTGTTTGCCGCAGCATTTTTCCCGGGAAAAGAAGCACTGGTAATGATCCTTCTCTATGCTGCCGGAATCATAGTTGGAATTATTTCGGCGCTTGTGCTGAACCATACGGCATTTCGTGGAAATCCGATCCCGTTTGTGATGGAACTTCCAAACTACCGTTTCCCTTCTGCAAAGAGTGTGTTCCAGTTGATGTGGGATAAGGCAAAAGATTTTATTCAGAGAGCGTTTACCGTTATTTTTGTGGCTACGATCATTATCTGGTTCTTGCAGACGTTTGACACCAGATTGAACGTAGTGGCAGACAGCGGCAACAGTCTGCTTGCATTGGTAGGAAGATGGATCGCACCTGTTTTTGCACCGCTTGGATTCTCTGACTGGAGAGTTTCTACCGCACTTATCACCGGATTTACCGCAAAAGAAGCGGTAGTCAGCACCTTGAGTGTCCTCACAGGAACTGCGACATCGAACCTGAGTGCCGTATTAAGCAGTATGTTCTCAGGTCTGTCTGTTGTGAGCTTTCTGGTATTTACGTTACTGTATACTCCTTGCGTGGCTGCAATTGCAGCGGTAAAACGTGAGATGGGAAGTGGATTAAAGGCAGCTTTGGTAGTCGTTTTACAATGTCTGGTTGCATGGGTAGTCGCATTGCTTGTTTATCAGGTCGGAGGATTATTATTGTAATGAAAATTGGAGATTATATCGTCCTTGGTGTGATCTTACTCTGGCTGGTGCTCGCTTTTTGCTGGATGCACAGACAGAAGAAGAGAGGCAGCTGCATTGGATGCAGTGGCTGTGCAGGGAAAAACTGCAGAAAATGTGAAAAAAATGACGGCGATGGAATGTAAACCATGCCTTGTCAGAATGAAAAATATATTATATAATAGCCTGTAGCGACTAAAAATAGCTACAGGCTATTTTTTACAGGACAATAGAACGGATGAAAACGAGTCAGTCTATTGGATAGAGAAAACGTAAGGTTTTATCAAAAAACCAGAAAGAGGAGATTTATGAGTAAAGTTAGAACAAGATTTGCACCAAGCCCAACAGGTAGAATGCATGTTGGAAATTTACGTTCTGCATTATATGAGTTTTTAATTGCAAAGCATGAAGGCGGAGATTTTATGCTTCGTATTGAGGATACCGATCAGGAACGTTTCGTAGAGGGCGCGGTAGATATCATTTACCGTACATTGGCTGAGACAGGCTTAGTCCATGATGAAGGTCCGGATAAGGATGGCGGTTATGGACCATACGTCCAGAGTGAGCGTATGAAAACCGGAATCTACATGAAATACGCAAAAGAATTAGTAGAAAAGGGTGAGGCTTATTACTGTTTCTGTGATAAAGAACGCCTTTCTACTTTAAAGACAGAGGTTGTAGAGGGAAAAGAGATCATGATCTATGACAAACACTGTCTGTCTTTATCCAAGGAGGAAGTGGAAGCAAACCTTGCTGCCGGAAAACCATTTGTGATCCGTCAGAATATCCCAAATGAAGGAACTACAACATTCCATGATGAATTATACGGAGACATCACAGTGGAGAACGCAGAGCTTGACGATATGATCCTGATCAAATCAGACGGATATCCAACTTACAACTTTGCCAACGTTGTCGATGATCATACTATGAATATTACACATGTAGTAAGAGGAAATGAGTACCTTTCTTCCTCTCCAAAATATCAGAGATTATACGATGCATTTGGCTGGAAATCACCTGTTTATATCCATCTGCCACTGATCACAGACGAGAACCACAAGAAGCTGTCTAAGAGAAGCGGACATTCCTCTTTTGAAGATCTGATCGAGCAGGGATTCCTGACAGAAGCAGTTGTCAATTATATTGCACTTTTAGGATGGAGCCCGGAAGATAACCGCGAGATCTTTACCTTAGAGGAACTGATCAAAGAATTCGATTACCATAGAATCAGCAAATCACCGGCAGTATTTGACTACACCAAGTTAAAATGGATGAATGGTGAATACATTAAGGCAATGGATTTTGACAAGTTCTATGAGAGAGCACTTCCATACATGAGGGAAGTTATTACAAAAGACCTTGACTTTAAGAAGATCGCAGCTATGGTAAAAACAAGGATCGAAGTGTTCCCGGATATTGCAGAACATATTGATTTCTTCGAAAAATTACCAGAGTACGATGTTGCAATGTATACACACAAGAAGATGAAGACAAATGCAGAGACATCTTTAGAAGTTTTAACGGAGGTTCTGCCAAGATTAGAGGCGCAGGAGGACTATAGCAACGACGCACTTTATGCAATGCTCTGTGAGTATGTTGCAGAAAAGGGTGTCAAGAACGGATACGTTATGTGGCCAATCCGTACCGCTGTCTCCGGAAAACAGATGACACCGGGCGGTGCAACCGAATTAATGGAGATTCTTGGAAAAGAAGAATCCATTGCACGTATCAAAAAAGGGATTGAATTACTCAGCAAATAAAAGGGTATTTATGGAAAAAAGATACAATGATTCCCAGGTGAAGGCAATCGGACATTTTAACGGTCCGTGCCTTACCCTGGCAGGTCCAGGCTCCGGAAAGACAGCGGTCATTACGGAGCGGACAAAAAACCTGATCACAAAATATCATGTGGATCCATCCAATATTTTAGTGATTACTTTTACAAAAGCGGCAGCATTGGAAATGAAGACCCGTTTCTTAAGTCTGATGGGAAACGGTTCGTATCCGGTCACATTTGGAACATTCCACGCCGTCTATTTTAGCATTTTAAAGCATGCATACAATTACAATGCAAATAATATCGTCCGGGAAGAACAAAAGTATGCGCTCATGCGTGAACTTGTACAGAAACACCGTCTTGAATATGAGGATGAAACGGAATTTGTGTCATCCATTCTTGGAGAGATCAGTATGGTAAAAAATACAGGAGTCTCCATCGAACATTACTATTCCACGAACTGTGCTGAAAATATTTTTCGAAGAATTTATGGAGAATATCATGAATATCTGCATCAGCATAAACTGATCGATTTCGATGATATGCTTGTTTATACCTATGAACTTTTCAGGGAGCGGAAAGATATTCTCTCGGCATGGCAGAGAAAGTTTCAGTACATCCTTATTGATGAGTTTCAGGATATTAACAAGATACAGTTTGATATTGTAAAAATGCTTGCAGCACCGGAAGATAATCTGTTTGTCGTGGGAGATGATGACCAGTCCATCTATCGTTTCCGTGGGGCAAGACCGGAGCTTATGCTGCATTTTAAAGACGATTATCCGGAGGCAGAGCAGATTTTACTGGATACCAATTATCGTTCACAAAAAGAGATCGTGGAGGCATCACTCCGTCTGATCGGATGCAATAAGGAACGTTTCCAAAAGAAGATCGTGGCGAATCAGGAGGCAGGAGAACCGGTTGAGTATGCAGTATTCAAAAGCCAGAGGGAAGAGATCGCAAAAATCATCTGGGACATACAGACACATATGGACAGAGGCGGAAAATACGAAGATTTTGCCATTCTTTTCCGGACCAATACGCAGCCGCAGATGCTCATGGAAAAGCTGTTAGAATATAACATTCCATTCCGTATGAAGGATAATGTTCCAAATCTTTATGAACACTGGATCGCGAAGGATATCATTGCATACATGAAAATTGCGATGGGAAGCCGCTATCGGAAAGATTTCTTGAAAATCATGAACCGTCCAAAACGCTATATCAGCCGGGATTCTCTGGACGAAGAAACGGTAGCGTTTGATGTCTGGGAGTGGTTTTACGAGGATAAACCGTGGGTGGCAGAGCGCATCCAGCGGCTGGAGTACGATATTAAAATGCTCTCAACCATGAGCCCTTATGCGGCGATCAATTATATCCGCCGTGGGATTGGCTATGATGAATTCTGTGTGGAGTATGCAGATTACCGCAGAATGAATGTGGATGATCTTTATGAGGTGCTCGAGGAGCTGCAGAACAGTGCGAAGGGATTCGACACCTATCAGGACTGGTTTGAGCATATCGAACACTATACTGCGGAACTGGAAAAGATTTATAAACAACAGAATCAGAATCCGGAGAGCGTTGCGCTTGCCACACTGCACAGCTCGAAAGGCTTAGAATATGACAATGTCTATATTATCGATGTGAATGAGGGGATTATGCCTTATAAAAAGGCTGTGCTCGACAATGAAGTGGAGGAGGAGCGGCGGATGTTCTATGTTGGGATGACGCGTGCAAAAAAGAAGCTGCATCTCTATTCCATTGAACAGTTAAAGCACAAAAATACAGACATTTCCAGATTCATAAGAGAATCACAGAAAAAATAAAATGATACACAAAAAAAGAACTGATGTGCATCTTCAAAAAAGCGCATCAGTTCTTTTTCCTTAATCGTCTAAATCTTCAAATTCTGCCTCGTCAAGCAGTTCATCGAAGCGGTCAGATACGACTTCGTACTCCTCGTCATCCTCAATATTCTCCAGAGTAGGATTTCCTTCTGCATCCTCAGAATAGCGGTAGATAAATACTTCGCCGTCCTCATTTGGCTGCTCGTCCTCATCTACAGGAAGAAGTGCGATATAATCGCGGCCATCTGCCTCAAAGATGGTAAGAATCTGGCATTCCATGGAACTGCCGTCATCTAAATCAAGTGTTACGAACATGTCTTCATCGTCTAAGTTGTTGAACTTGTTTTTCTCTGCCATTGGGCACCTCTTTCATTCATATTATTAGATAATAGCCTGGACATACAGATCCAGACGACTCTCCAGATTAATGAAGTTACCATTGTCAAGCTGGATAGTCGGGCGTGTAAGCTTCTTGTTGATCAGAACGATCTTGCCCGAAGATCCGTCACTTAACAATACTTCATTATTGATATAAGTATTAGCAATATGATCCAGAAAAGTCAAGATATATTTTGGGTTAAATTGTGTCAATCCCTCTTTTTCGAAGATTGCGATCACTTCAAACGGGCACAGACCATCGCGGTAACAGCGGTTGGCTGTCATGGCATCGTAGACATCTGCAATGGATACGATGGATGTGAAATCATCAATCTCGCTGCCGGTAAGTCCTAAAGGGTATCCTTTGCCATCAAATCGTTCATGGTGTAAGAGAACGGCATTTTTGACACGCTGATCGATGTTAAGGTTTTTGACCATATTGTAGCCGATCACCGGGTGTTTCTTGATCTCTTCGTATTCGGAATCTGTAAGCTTTCCGGGTTTTCCAATGATCTCATTTGGAATTTTGGATTTCCCGATATCATGCAGCAGACCGCAGAGTGTCAGAGTGTCCATATCCTTCTCGGAAAAATTCTTCCATTTGCCGATCAGACGGCAGATCAGTGCGACGTTGACACTGTGCGCATAGGTGGAATCATCGATCTGTCTCATATTGTGCAGCATATCGAACATGGAGATCGTAGTACTGTTTTCTCCAAAGAGCGTCAGAGTTTCATCCAGAAGCTGATCTACATTGAGATCCTCGTCATTTGCGATAAAATTATTGATATTTTCCTTCATAAAGGAAACTTTCTTGGTATAATCTGTTTTAAATCTTTGAAATTCCGGGCTTCTTCGGATACGTTGGGAATAAGTTTCCAGCCGTCGTGCAGTCATGGTGCTTGAATTGCGGTCACCATGATTTTCAGGGAAAATGCTGACAGAAGCAATCTGATAGAACTTTAAGTGTTCGATCAGCTGCAATGTAACAGGAGTATTCTGTTTTGCGAGACATTGCCCATGATAGGAAAATACATCTTCACTGATGACCATGCCCGGTTTCAGGTTATTAATTGAAACGATTTTCATAAAGCACCTTTCCGTCCTATATTTAGCATTAAAATTCTAGCATAAATTTTTCCTGTTGTGTAGATAAAAAATTCATGAAATGCAAAAAAACATTCTTCTATACAAAGTTATCGGTTAAAGGTATAATAATATTATATGTCGTAACATTTTTTTGAAAAAATACAAGGCTGGTGACAGAATGAACTATACAGTGACAGAAGGTAATTATTTAAGATTTGGATTGCAGAGCGTAAAAGATGGTGTCATTTTTACCTTTGCAGGAGAGAAAGAAGATGTGTGTGCAGTCATATTATATGACAGATCCTTAAAGGTCGCCGGCAGGGTGGAGGCTCCGGCTGCATTTTGCAGAGGGGCAGTCAGATCTGTTTACATACATGGGTTGAAAGCAGATCATTTATTATATAATTATGAGATCAATGGAGAGATAGTGCCGGATCCCTATGCATCAAAGATTGCAGGAAGAGAAAAGTGGGATGACGAGAGAAGGGCAGAATGTGATTTTTTAGTCTGTGGCAGTTTTGAGGAAAAAGAATATGAATGGCAGAGTGCGTGCTGCCCGGAGATCCCGAAAAACGAAATGGTCATGTATAAGCTTCATGTCCGGGGATTTTCCATGGATTCCGGGAAAAAGGGAAAAATGCGTGGGACATTTGCGGCAGTGGAGGAGCAGATTCCCTATCTGAAAGCGTTAGGCGTGACGACTGTGGAACTGATGCCGGTCTATGAGTTTGAGGAGATTGAGATCCCGAAGAAACAAAAGCTCCCGGGGTATATACCAAAGGGATGCCTCCCGGAAAAGAAGACCGGTTCTGAGACAGAGAAAGAAAAATGGAAAGTCAATTACTGGGGATATGCGAAGGGATCCTATTTTGCGCCGAAAGCCTCTTATGGGTATAGTAAAAATGTGACACGGGAATTGAAACATCTGATCGATACACTGCATCAGAATCAGATGGAGTGCGTGATGGAGATGTATTTTGAGCAGGAGGAGAATCAGAACCTGATTCTGGACGCACTGCGTTACTGGGCAACTGAATTTCGTGCAGATGGTTTTCATCTGATCGGGGAAAATGTGCCGATCACTGCAATCGCCCAGGATTTATACCTGCGGAGAAGCAAGATCTTTTATCAGTATATCCCGGAACAGTTGTGGAAGGAGAAGGAACACTATCCACATCTGTTTGTATACAATGACGAGTATCTTTATACGGGAAGAAAATTGTTAAATCATCAGGGCGGCAGCCTTTTTGAATTTGCCAATCAGCAGAAGAAACAGAACAAAACAGTCGGTTTTGTCAATTTTATGGCAAACAATAATGGCTTTACGCTGGCAGATCTTTTTTCCTATTGTGAGAAACACAATGAGGCAAACGGCGAAGAAAATGCAGACGGTTCAAATTATAATTTCAGCATCAACTGTGGCACAGAGGGTAAAACTTCAAGAAAGTATGTGAAGGAACTTCGAAGAAAACACTTATATATGGCGTTGTCCATGGTGTTTTTTGCACAGGGAGTGCCGCTGCTCCTTGCAGGGGATGAGGCACTGAATTCCCAACAGGGCAATAATAATGCATATTGTCAGGATAACAAAACCGGATGGGTGAATTGGAAGAGGAACACAGGCATGGAGGTGCTGCAGGAGTTTGTACAAAAACTTGCAATATTCCGTAAGGCGCATCCGGTGATACGTAAAGCGGAACCGATGCATCTGAACGATTATCTGCACAAGGGCTGTCCGGATCTGTCCTATCATTCAGATAATGCCTGGACAGCAGGACTCCCGGAAGAAAAGGGGGCATTTGGTGTGATGTACTGTGGGGATTATGCCGTGAATGATGCTGGTGAGCCGGATGATATGGTCTATATTGGCTATAATTTCCATACCGGAGTGAATGAACTTGCCCTGCCGAAGCTTGCCGGGAAGAAGAAATGGTATGTAGTCATGGACACCGCAGAGCAGGAACATGCTTTCCTTCCGGAGGAGAAACCGGCGGAAAACCAGCACAGGATCACGGTCAGACCGCAGTCTGTCGTTTTATTACTTGGAAAATAGGAAGTCAGGGAAATGAATATTTGGAAACATTTTTGCACGATCAACCATCATAAAATGCTTGTGATGAAAGGGTGCTTTCAGGTTGGACTCATTAAGCAGGGATTGCTTCACGATCTTTCAAAATACAGTCCGACCGAGTTTATTGTAGGATGTAAATACTATCAGGGCAATATGAGCCCGAACAATGCAGAGCGTGAGGCGGTTGGTTATTCTTCCGCATGGCTGCATCACAAGGGCAGGAACAAACACCATTTAGAGTACTGGATCGATTATGGAATACCGGATAAAGAAGGACCACATAAAGGGGAACACAAAGGTCTCTGTGGCATGAAGATGCCAGTCAATTATGTGGTGGAAATGTATATAGACCGCGTAGCGGCATCGAAGAACTACCAGAAAGAAAAGTACCGGGACGACAGTGCTTTAGCATATTATATGAACGGACGGCAATTTCATGTGCTCCATGATGATACGAGGGCATTGTTAGAACTTCTGTTGGAAATGCTAGCGATAAAAGGTGAAAAAGCAACGAACCGCTTTATCCGGGAAGAGGTTCTCTCCCATAAAATCCCGTATGAGAAAGAACCGTTACTGCAATTGAAAGAACAGTTAGAAAAAGGATCATAATATCATTTCAGGAAAAAGAGCCTGCATATCTTCCGGCAAAGGAGCAGTGAACACCAGTGGTTTCTTTGTGACCGGGTGGGTGAAACGAAGCTGGTAAGAGTGCAGAGCCTGTCTGTTTATCTTTGTAAAATCAGGATTGTATAAAAAATCACCGATCAATGGATGCCCGATAGATTTCATATGAACGCGGATCTGATGGGTACGTCCGGTCTCTAATTTCAGGGAGATCAGGGAAAGACCGTTTTGATAGGCAAGTCTTTTATAATGCGTGATGGCAGTTTCACCGTGAAGCACATCGATCTGCCGTTCTATCGTGGAACCTTCTTTCCGCCCGATCGGAGCGTTGACCGTCCCCTCATCCTCTGTGAAACCTTTCACAATGGCAAGATATTCCCTGCTTATGCCCCGGACTGACACCTCGCTGTTTAATATTGCGGAACTGATGAGATGTTTGGCAAGGATGGTGAGCCCGGTGGTGTCCCGGTCTAAGCGGTTGACACAGCGGAACGTATAAGGAATGCCCTGTGTCTGGTAATAATGGCAGACAGCGTTGGCGAGTGTGTTGTCATAATTGTTCATGGAAGGATGGATTGGCATATCGGCTGGTTTGTTTACCACTAAAATGTCCTCATCTTCATAACAGATGGAGAGAGGGAGATTGGTGGCAACAATATTTTCAGAGCCTTCCGTTTCCTCAAAATGGATAAAAAGACAATCCCCGTCGTTAAGCCTGGTACTCATATATTCCCATTTGCCATTTAAAAGAATACTTTCCGGAATCTTTTTTAACTGCACGGTCACGGCATGGGAAAAACCCTGCTTTTTCAGATAGTCAGAGATGGTCACACCATTGTCCTGTGCGGTTATGTTATATTCTAAATCACGTGTCATAAATAATTCCTTTCCTGAAAACCATAAAACGATTATAGCCAAAAACGCGAAAAAATAAAAGAGGAAAAGCACGGAGAACTTGCCCTAAACATAAGATGTATCAAGAAAGCTTTTAAGGTGCGTTTTGAAAACATTTTTATCTCCGTTGACGATGGAACAGGAAAGCGAATGTCTGAAGAAAATGAAAAATGGTGACCTTGAGGCGAGAAACGAGCTGATCGAGCGCAATATGCGGCTGGTTGCCCATGTGGCAAAAAAATACCAGAACCCGGAGGATGAGATGGAGGATCTGATCTCCATCGGAACCATTGGACTGATCAAGGCAGTGGAAACATACAAAGAGGATTATGGGAGCAGGCTTGCGACCTATGCGGCAAGGTGTATTGACAATGAACTATTAATGCATTTCCGGGCAAAAAAGAAAACGTCGAAAGAAGTTTCCCTGTATGAGCCGATTGGAACTGATAAAGAGGGGAACCAGATCCAGCTTTTGGATGTTGTGGTCAGCGAGGACGAGGATGTTGTGGAATTGCTGGAACAGGACCGCAAAGTCAGACGGCTGAATGAAATTATTCCGCAGACATTGTCCGGAAGGGAATTGTTTATTATCATAAACCGTTACGGACTCTATGGGAAAAAGACAATGACACAGAGGGAGATCGCAAGAAAACTTGGGATTTCCAGATCCTATGTTTCGAGGATCGAAAAGAGGGCGATCGAAAAACTCAGGCAGGCATTTTAGGTGTATTATAATATAGAAGAAATATTGTAAAATCTGGAAAATGTGCTATACTAAAACTGCATCTGGCAGATGTATGAGGGCTTCTGCCGGATGTCGGAATCTTTTTTTATCAGAATCATTGCAGGATTCCCTGCGGTATCCACAGAGTATTTTCGAATACATTTATTTTTGATGCAGAAAACGAGGGAAAGGAAGGGTATTTGTATAGTTTAGTAACAACCTCGATCATTCAGGGGATCAAGAGCATCCCGGTCTATGTGGAGGCGGATGTCTCAGATGGTATGCCGCTTTTTGAGATGGTCGGGTCACTTTCACCTGAGGTAAAAGAAGCCAAAGAGCGTGTGCGCACAGCACTGAAAAATACAGGGTATATTCTGCCACCAAAACGTATCACGATCAATTTTATCCCTGCTAATATCAGAAAAACCGGATCAGGATTCGATCTTCCGGTTGTTGCCGCAGTACTTTGTGCCATTGGTATTGTGCCGGAGGAAGCGTTAAAGGACACGATGGTCGTGGGTGAGATCAGTTTAAGCGGGGATGTAAAGCCCGTCAATGGAATACTGCCTATGGTGGCAGAGGCAAAGGGACGCGGCGTCACACGTTGTATCGTACCGGCGGAGAATCAGACAGAGGCGCTGCTTGTAAAAGAGATAGAAATTTTTGCGGTGCAGAGTATTGCAGAAATGATACATATTTTAAACGGTGGTACATACATTGAAAAAGAAATAGGAAAAGTTGTGGCAAAAACGGCACAGATGCTCGATTTTTCGGATATTCAGGGACAATATTTTGTGAAGAGAGCCTGTGAGGTGGCAGTGAGCGGTATGCACAATCTGTTGATGATAGGTCCACCCGGTGCCGGTAAGACTATGACGGCAATGAGGATACCGACGATTCTTCCGCCGCTGGATGAAAAAGAGCAGATGGAACTTTCGAAAATTTACAGTGTATCCGGGCAGTTTCAATTACGGGAACAATTAATGGAGGAACGTCCGTTCCGTTGTCCGCATCATACGATCACAACGCAGGGATTAGTGGGTGGTGGACTGATCCCAAAGCCGGGAGAGATCTCTCTGGCACACAAGGGCGTTTTATTTTTGGATGAATTGCCGGAATTTAAGCAAAATACTATTGAGATCTTAAGACAGCCGATGGAGGAAAAGGAAGTGCGTTTAGTGCGCGTAAACGGCACGTATGAATATCCGGCTGATTTTATCCTTGTGGCTGCCATGAATCCCTGCAAATGCGGTTATTATCCCGATATGCAGAAATGCAGATGCACGGCTGCTTCCATTGAACGCTATATCAACCGCATCAGCCAGCCGCTCTTAGACCGCATTGACATCTGCGTGGAGACGCCACAGATTAAATTTGAAGAGCTGAACGGGACGAAAAAAGAGGAATGTTCAGATGCAATCCGTGAACGTGTGATAGAAGTGCATGCGATCCAGAAAAAACGTTATCAGAACGAAGATTTTCAGTTTAACAGCCAGATTCCGGCTGCACGGATTGCAGAATATTGTGCTCTGTCGAAAGATCAGGAAAAATATATGAAGAAAATTTACAAACAGTTAAATCTGACTGCCCGGTCTTATCATAAAATCTTAAAGGTTGCGCGGACTCTGGCAGATATGGACGCCTCTGAAAACATTCTGGATGCGCATTTGAATGAGGCAGTCTGCTATCGCAATATTGATAAAAGATTCTGGAGGGATTCGTTATGAAATATCAGTACTGGCTTTCGAATATTCCGGGTGTCGGCTGTAAGACGATCCACCGCCTTTTGGGACAGGCAGGTTCTGCGGAAGAAATTTATTTTCTGAAAAAAGAGCAGTTAGAAAAGCTCTCCGGGCTGTCTGACCGTCAGGTGCATGCGATCACTGACCGGAAGAAAAACTGGGATCTGGAAGAAAAATATGCTGCGCTGGGAGAAAACGGGATCTCTTTTTTATCCTGTGAGATGGAGTCATATCCCAGGCAGCTTAAGAATATCGTGGATGCTCCATACAGTTTATACATCAAAGGGAAAATGCCTGATTTCTCAAAAAGAAGAGTGGCGGTCGTCGGGGCGAGAATGTGCTCGGAATACGGAAAGGCAATGGCAGAACAGATCGGTGAAAAACTGGCGCTTTGCGGGGCGGAGGTTTTAAGCGGCATGGCAAGAGGGATTGATGCTTACGGACATATCGGAGCATTAAAAGCGGGTGGAAATACGTATGCGGTGCTGGGGTGCGGCGTAAATGTCTGTTATCCCAGAACGAATCAGAAATTGTATGAGAATATTCTTTCACATGGAGGAATCATCTCGGAATATCCGCCGGAGACTGAACCGATCGCACAATTATTTCCTGCCAGAAACCGGATCATATCAGCGCTCTCTGATGTAGTCGTGATCGTGGAGGCAAAAGAGAGGAGCGGTTCCCTGATCACAGCTGATTTTGCGCTGGAGCAGGGAAAGGATATTTATGCAGTTCCCGGGCGTGTGACAGATGCTTTGAGCAGGGGCTGCAATAACCTGATCCGGCAGGGTGCAGGCATTATAAACAGTGTAGAAGATTTTGTAAAAGATCTTGAATTGTATACATGTATTGACACAACTCAAGAAAATTTTAACAAATTATTACTTGAAAAAGATGAAAGCTTGGTGTATGCTTGTTTGAGTTTACGACCGAAAAGTATGGAAGAACTTTTGAAAAAAACAGGATTTGAGATGCCTCAGATGGCAGATGTCCTGCAGAGACTGATTCAGAAGGACTTTATCACGGAATCTTTTAAAAATTATTATATACGCAAAATCTGAGAGTAAGGAGACAGTTGAATGGCTAAGTACCTGGTTATCGTGGAATCGCCGGCAAAGGTGAAGACAATTAAAAAGTTTCTGGGAAAAAATTATGAGGTTGCAGCTTCCAACGGACATGTGCGCGATCTTCCAAAGAGTCAGCTTGGGATTGATGTGGAACATGATTTTGAACCGAAGTACATTACTATCCGAGGAAAAGGAGATATCCTCGCGAATCTTCGCAAAGAAGTGAAAAAAGCAGATAAAGTGTATCTCGCAACTGACCCGGACCGTGAGGGAGAAGCGATTTCCTGGCATCTTAGCAAAGCATTAAAGCTGGAGGGCAAGGACATCAACCGCATCAGTTTCAATGAGATCACACAGAGTGCAGTGAAAGCCTCTTTGAAACAGCCGAGAGACATTGACATGAACCTTGTGAATGCGCAGCAGGCGAGACGTATCTTAGACCGCATGGTTGGTTATAAGATCAGCCCGCTGCTCTGGGCAAAAGTAAAACGTGGCTTAAGTGCCGGACGAGTGCAGTCCGTTGCGCTGCGTATCATCTGTGACCGCGAGGAGGAGATCAACGCTTTTATCCCGGAAGAATACTGGACGCTTGATGCAGAATTAAAGATCGCAGGTGAGAAAAAACCATTGCTTGCAAAGTTCTATGGAGACAGCGAAAGCAAGATGAACATCTCTTCGAGAGAGGAGATGGACCGCGTGATGGCAGAAATCTCCAAAGAGAAATTTAAAGTGATCGAGGTGAAAAAGGGCGAGCGTGTGAAAAAAGCGCCGCTTCCATTTACGACCAGCACCCTGCAGCAGGAGGCATCCAAAGCGCTGAACTTCCCAATCTCAAAGACGATGAGGATCGCCCAGCAGCTCTATGAAGGTGTGGATGTGAAGGGACAGGGAACGGTCGGTCTTATCACTTACCTGCGTACAGACTCTGTCCGCATTTCCGAGGAAGCAGATGCACAGGCACATGAGTACATCGGAAAAAATTACGGTGAAAATTATCTTGCAACACAGACAACTGCCAAAAAGTCCGGCGCAAAAATCCAGGATGCACATGAGGCCATCCGTCCATCCGATATCAATCGTACACCGGCAATGGTGAAAGATTCTCTTTCCAGAGATCAGTTCCGCCTGTATCAGCTGATCTGGAAACGTTTTGCAGCAAGCCGCATGGCATCTGCGGTATATGAGACGACCAACGTGAAGATTGGTGCCGGAAATTACCGGTTTACAGTATCAGCATCCAAGATCGCATTTGACGGATTTATGTCTGTATATACCAGTGAGGATGACGAAAAGGCAGAAAATAATGTGCTGCTGAAGTCGATCGATGAGAGTACGGAACTTTCTTTGGAAAAGCTTGATGAAAAACAGCATTTTACCCAGCCGCCGGCGCACTATACAGAGGCGTCTTTAGTCAAGACATTAGAGGAACTTGGAATCGGACGCCCGAGTACCTATTCCCCGACCATTACAACGATTCTTGCTAGACGCTATATTGTAAAGGAAAATAAGAACATTTACGTGACAGAACTCGGTGAAGTGGTAAACCAGATCATGAAGGAATCTTTTCCATCTATCGTGGATGAACATTTCACGGCAAACATGGAGAACCTGCTCGACAGTGTCGGCGAGGGGACTGTTAACTGGAAGACAGTCATAGAGAATTTCTATCCGGATCTTGAAAAAGCAGTGGAGGCTGCAGAAAAAGATCTTGAGAAGGTCAAAATTGAGGATGAAGTGACTGACGTGGTCTGCGATGTCTGTGGAAGAAATATGGTGGTGAAATATGGACCGCATGGTAAGTTCCTTGCCTGCCCTGGATTCCCGGAATGCCGCAACACAAAACCTTATCTGGAAAAAATCGGTGTCAAATGTCCGAAATGTGGCAAAGAGATCGTACTCAAAAAGACCAAGAAGGGCAGAAAGTATTACGGCTGTGAGAATAACCCGGAATGTGACTTTATGAGCTGGTCACGTCCGGTAGAAGAGAAATGCCCGAAATGCGGCGGCTATATGGTTGTGAAAGGCAGTAAAATTGTCTGCGCAGACGAGCAGTGTGGTTATGTGACAGAGAAGAAAGAAAAAAATCAGGAATAATTTGAATATATTGAATTTTCTGAATAAATGTGCTAAAATACAAAATGTCATAAAAAACCAGCAAAAAATTATGGGAGGCCGTCAAATGAGCGTTCAATTGTTAGATAAAACAAGAAAAATCAATAAATTGCTGCATAACAACAATTCGTCAAAAGTGGTATTTAATGATATCTGTGATGTGCTTAAGGATATTTTAAACTCTAACATTCTTGTGATCAGTAAAAAGGGAAAAGTGTTAGGAACCGGTCTGACGGATGGTGTGGAAGAGATCCGGGAGCTGATCGTGGATGAGGTTGGCGGATTTATCGATCCATTGCTGAATGAACGTTTATTTGGAATCCTGTCCACAAAAGAGAATGTCAATCTCGAGACGTTGGGATTTGTGAATGACATTAAGAAATATACTGCGATCATAACACCAATCGATATTGCAGGAGAGCGGCTCGGAACACTGTTTGTGTACCGGGAGAATGATCCTTATGATATTGATGATATTATTTTGAGTGAATATGGGACAACCGTGGTGGGTCTTGAGATGATGCGTTCGGTGAATGAAGAGAACGCTGAGGAGACAAGAAAGGTCCAGATCGTAAAATCTGCGATCAGCACGCTTTCTTTTTCAGAACTGGAAGCCATCACCCACATTTTTGAGGAGATGGATGGCAAAGAGGGGATTCTTGTTGCAAGTAAGATTGCAGACCGTGTAGGGATCACAAGATCTGTGATCGTCAATGCACTTCGCAAGTTTGAGAGCGCAGGAGTGATCGAATCAAGATCTTCCGGCATGAAGGGAACCTATATCAAAGTTCTGAATGACGTTGTCTTTGATGAACTGGAACAGATCAAGAAAGAAAATAACATAAAATAAAGGAATTTACGCAAAAAAGGGATTTTATAGCTTGCTATAGAGTCCTTTTTTCACATTAAGCAGGAATTGTCAGGGAAGATGGGAACACAGATTGAAAAAACAAAGCACCATATTGTGCCTGACAGTCAAAAATCTACAAGATATGTCAAAAATGGTAAAAAAAGACTTGTGTTTTTTGATTTATTCTTTATAATAAAACTAGGTTACTGTTGAATTATGTAAATTGGAAGGGGAATGTGTCATGATTACTACGAACGCATTTGACTATATCAATGTGTTGGATAAAGCGGCGGATGCAAGCTGGCTTCGTGAGACTGCGATTATGAATAATCTTGCGAACACAGATACGCCGGGATATAAGAGACAGGAAGTGGATTTTGAGTCTGTACTTCAGAGAGAATTAGGCCACTCCAAATACACAACGCTGGACAAGAAAATCCGTTCCTTAAATGCGGATCTTTCCGGTCTGAATGTATCTACCTATACAGACTCATCAAATTATTCTTACCGTCTGGACCAAAACAACGTGGATCCGGATACCGAGAATGTGGAACTGGCATCGGAGACGATCCGTTATCAGGCACTTACGAACAGCATCACCTCTGATTTTACGAGAATGCAGGCAGTTTTAAAGTAAAATAAGAGCAGGATTACAGGAGGATAAAAATGGCTTTATTTCAGGCGTTTGATATCAGTGCTTCGGGAATGACTGCGGAGCGTTTCCGTATGGATACCATTGCAGAGAATATTGCAAATGTAAATACGACAAGAACAGAAGATGGAACTCCATACCGAAGAAAAATTGTTACTTTTGCAGAGAAGGAAGTGACTTCTTTCTCAAGGTATTATCAGAATGCCAGATCTAAGTTTGTCGGAAATGGTGTGAAAGTATCTTCTGTCAAAGAGGACACAGAGACTGATTTTATCATGGAGTATGATCCGTCCAATCCGGATGCGGATGAGAATGGTTATGTTTCTTATCCGAATGTGAATACGGTCACAGAGATGACGAACCTTATTGATGCATCCCGTGCGTATGAGGCAAACACAACAGCATTCGAGGCTGCAAAATCAATTGCACAGAGCGGACTCTCCATTGGAAAATAAGTAAAGATAAAAGATAAGTAAGGTGGTATGACATATGGATATCAGTTCATTGACAAATATCAGTTCAGATTATCTGAATCAGATCGCACAGCAGAACAGGCTGGTCACGACAGATGATGATTCGTTCAGTTCTGTCCTTTCATCTGCGATGAATATGGTTTCAGAGACAAACGACCTGCAGAACAACGCACAGTCAGAGGCAATCCGTTTTGCATTGGGACAGTCAGAGAACACACATGATCTGTCAACGGCACAGACCAAAGCACTTACTGCGATCCAGTATACGGTGGCAGTGAGAGATAAAATGATCGATGCATACAAAGAAATCATGAATATGCAAATTTAGTGAACGAGGGTAGATGAAAATGCCGGAACAGGTACAAAAGGTTTTAGACAGAATCCTAGAATGGTGGAAAAAATTCAATACAAAACAAAAGACACTGCTGATCAGCATTGTGGCAGTTGTGCTTGTGGCTCTTGCAATTCTTGCGGCAGTCGTTTCCAAACCGAAAATGGTAACATTAGTTACCTGCGAAACAACAGCAGAATCCGGGCAGGTCAAGAACATACTTGACTCTGAGAATATTTCCTATGAACTCTCCGCTGATGGACTTGCATTTAAGGTAAATGAAAAGGATTACGCAAATGCTTCCATCGTTCTTGGAACAAATGATATCCCAACCAGCGGCACAAAGTTAAGCGATGTGTTTGATGGCGGTTTCAGCTCCACCGAGGCGGATAAAACAAAAAAATATAAATTATATCTCGAAGAGTATTATGCTGAGAAGCTTGAGACATTATCGAATGTAGATGCAGCGGCAGTGACACTGGATCTGCCGGATGAAGATGGAACGATCCTCTCCAAAGGTGAACAGGCATATGTGACAGCGATCCTGACGCTCAACGGAACGATGGATGATGAACAGGCAGCCGGACTTGCAAAATATCTTGCAACAAATGTTGGAAATGATGACACATCCAATGTGCTCATCCTCGATAATAGTTCAAATGTTCTTTTCTCTGGTCAGGATGATACGTCTGTGACAGGAAATGCCAACAACCAGTTGTCTTTAAAGACCAAAGCCGAAAATCAGGTAAAAGGTCAGGTAAAAGATGTCCTTGTAGGATCATCACTGTTTGATAATGTAGAAGTCGGCCTGAATCTTGCGATGAATTTTGACCAGACCACAGAATCCACACATGAGTATTATGCGCCGGATGGACAGACAAACGGTATGGTGGGATCAAAGAGTGAATATGAATCGAATGCAGTCGGTGGAGCAGCGGCAACACCGGGAACCGATTCCAATGACGATGATACGTCTTATGTACTAGAAGATAATGATTACACAAGTTCCAGTGTGTCTGAGACGAATACAAACTACCAGAATAACGAGAAAATCACAACAACAACACCGGCAGTAGGAACTGTTAATTATGACGGCTCATCCATATCTGCAGTCGCAACGAACTATGTGATCTATGATGAGGATACACTGCGTGCTTCCGGAACGCTCGGTGACATGACCTTTGATGAGTATGTTGCTGCAAACAGTGAACCGGTAAAGGCGGAAGTAGACCAGGATCTTTATACGCTGATCTCCAATGCAACAGGCGTACCGGTGAGCAATATCACGATCATTGCATATGATCAGCCGATGTTCCAGTATAGCAAAGGAAGTACACGGACTATATCGGATTATCTGCAGATCATCCTTGCAGTATTGATTTTTGCACTGTTAGGTTATGTAGTATTCCGCAGTACAAGAAAAGAGAAAGCAGTCGAGCCGGAGCCGGAACTTTCCGTGGAGTCTCTGCTTGAATCCACGAAAGAATCTGCAGATACATTGCAGGATATCGGATTCAATGAAAAATCAGAGACAAGAGTCCTGATAGAAAAATTCGTAGAAGAAAATCCGGAAGCGGCAGCTTCCTTACTTAGAAACTGGCTGAATGAGGAGTGGGAGTAGAATATGGCAACTGCAGATTACAATGGCGTTCAGAAAGCCGCAATCCTGCTGATTACATTAGGACCTGAACGTTCCGCAGATATTTTTAAACATCTGAAAGAAGAAGAGATTGAGGAACTTACGCTGGAGATCGCAAATACAAGAAGCGTGTCTCCACAGGTAAAAGAAGATATTTTAAATGAGTTTTATCAGGTGTGTCTGGCACAGCAGTATATCGCAGAGGGTGGTATCGGTTATGCAAAAGAGCTTCTTGATAAGGCTCTTGGACAGGAAAAAGCACAGGAGGTTATCTCCAAGCTGACTGCTTCCTTACAGGTTCGCCCATTCGAGTTCGTGCGGAAGACAGATCCGAGTCAGCTTTTGAACTTTATCCAGGATGAGCATCCACAGACGATCGCAATGATTTTATCATATCTGACAGCATCGCAGGCGGCGATGGTTTTAGGAGCACTTCCACCGGAGAAACAGGCGGATGTTGCAAAGAGGATCGCAATGATGGATCGTACATCACCGGATGTGATCAAAGAGGTGGAGCGAGTGTTAGAAAGAAGACTTTCTTCTCTGGTCAACCAGGATTACACGATTGTCGGAGGTGTCGATGCGATCGTGAATATCTTAAATACGGTAGACCGTTCTACAGAGAAGCATATTATGGAATCTCTTGAAATTGAAGAACCTGAGCTTGCAGATGAAATCCGTAAGAAGATGTTCGTATTTGAGGATATCCTTCTTCTCGATGACAGAGCTATCCAGCGTGTTCTTCGTGATGTTGAAAACTCAGATCTTGGTATTGCATTGAAGGGTGCAAACGAAGATGTTCAGAATGCGATCTTTAACAACCTGTCAAAACGTCTGGCTGCCATGATCAAAGAGGATATGGAATTTATGGGACCTGTGCGTATGAAGGATGTTGAGGAGGCACAGCAGAAGATTGTCAGTGTGATCCGAAAACTCGAAGATGCAGGTGAGATTGTAATTTCAAGAGGCGGAGGTGACGAGATTATTGCCTAATCTTTACAAACAATATTTCGTGCACAATGAGCCGGATAAAACACGCGTCATTAACTCAAATGATATTGTAGAAAAGCGTTTAGAGAAGATGGCAGAGCTTAAGCGCATGGAACAAAAAACAACAGACGGAAATGGTTTCTCAGCAGGGATCGTTGGTCCTGACACAGATTATGTGGAGGAGATCGACCATACTGCAGAAGCAAAAAAAGAGGCTGAGAAGATTTTAGCGGAAGCACATGCGCAGGCAGAAACAATTTTAAGTCAGGCAGATCAGGAAGCTGAAAATATCCGGGAGAATGCAAAAAATACCGGATATCAGGAGGGAAGACAGTGCCTGGAGAGTGAGCTGGCGGCACAGCGTGAACAGTTACAGAATGAATATCAGAGAAAACAGGAAACGCTTCAGGATGAATTCAGGGAGAAACAAAAAAATATGGAAAAGGATCTGGTAGATGTGATCCTTGAGGTTTTTAACAAAGTATTCCATATTCAGTTTGATAATAAAAAACACATTCTGATGTATCTCATTGATGATGCAATTTTAAATATCGAGGGAGATAAAAAATTCCGCATCAAGGTTGCTAACAGCAATGTGATGTTTCTTGAGAATCATAAAGAAGAAATTCTGGAACGAGTGGGAGCCGGAATCGAGATCGAGATTGTTGCAGATTCCTCCATGGATGGAAATTCCTGCGTGATCGAGACAGACTCGGGAGTATTCGACTGCAGCCTTGGTGTGCAGCTCGAAAATCTCATAAAAGATATAAAATCACTATGCTTATAAGGATGGTTGAAAGTGGACAGCAGGTATAACAAGTATTTACGACTGGCGGAGAATACATATTTTAAACGGCTTGGAAAAGTTGTTAAAATTGTTGGATTGACCATTGAATCCGTAGGTCCGGACGCAAAACTGAATGACTTGTGCAGAATTATCATCGATGAAAATGCGAACACCGTGGTAATGGCTGAGGTTGTGGGTTTCAGGGATAAAAGACTGCTTTTGATGCCTTATGAGAGTGTAGAGGGAATAGGAGTAGGATGTATCGTTGAAAATACGGGGCATCCTTTATCTGTCTCTGTAGGAAATGAACTCTTAGGACATACTTTAGACGGAATTGGCCGTCCGACGGATATCGACAAATTAGAGACACCTTATGAATATCCGGTCGATGCACAGCCTCCGGATCCAATGTCAAGAAAGATCATCAGTGAGGTACTTCCTCTCGGCGTGAAAGCGGTCGATGGATTGATCACAGTCGGAAAAGGACAGCGTATCGGAATTTTTGCAGGTTCCGGTGTCGGAAAAAGTACACTGCTTGGTATGTTTGCAAGAAATACAAAAGCAGATATCAATGTCATTGCCCTGATCGGTGAGCGTGGCCGTGAGGTGCGTGAGTTCGTAGAACGGGATCTCGGAGAAGAGGGTATGAAACGTTCCATTGTCGTTGTGGCGACTTCTGACAAACCGGCATTGATCCGTAAGAAGGCAGCAATGACGGCGACATCCATTGCAGAGTATTTCAGGGATCAGGGAAAAGATGTGCTTCTGATGATGGATTCCCTGACACGTTTTTCCATGGCACAGCGCGAGATCGGACTTGCATCCGGAGAACCGCCTGTAACCAGAGGATATCCGCCGAGTGTATATTCGGAGATGCCAAAACTGTTAGAGCGTGCAGGAACTTCAGATAAAGGATCGATCACCGGATTATATACAGTACTGGTAGATGGTGATGATTTTAATGAACCGATCACAGATACAGCCCGGAGCATTTTAGACGGACACATCATGCTGTCCAGAAAACTGGGACATAAAAACCACTATCCGGCCATTGATATTTTACAGAGTATTTCCAGGGTTATGAGTTCCATTGCAACGCCGGAACATAAAGAACTGGCAGGCAGGTTAAAAAATGTACTTGCTACATACAATGAGGCGGAAGATCTGATCAATATTGGAGCCTATAAGAGCGGTTCTAACAGGAATATCGATTATGCCATCCAGAAAATCGATGCTGTAAATGATTTCCTGATGCAGAAGACCGACGAAAAATTCCAGTTTGAACAGGAGATCGATCTGCTGCGTGCACTTTTTAATGATTAGAGGTTGATAGGATATGGCAAAATTTGCATATCGGATGCAAAGCATATTAGATATAAAAGAAAAAATGGAAGGCCAGGCGAAAATCGCATATGGAGTTGCAAATGCAAAACTCATGGATGAACAGGGAAAACTCCAGCAGATCATGATACGCAAGGCAGGTTATGAAAGCCAGGCGAGAAATTTGGTGAATGGAACCATTGATGTACCTAAGATCAAAGAATGCAAGCGGGCAGTAGATACCATGAAAACGATGCAGCGCAGCCAGATGATGAATGTGCATGTCGCAGAAAAAAATGTAGAGGCTGCCCGGTTGAAACTCAATGAAGTCATGATGGAAAGAAAGACGCATGAGAGACTGAAAGAGCAGGCGTTTGAAGTTTTTAAACAGGAAATGCAATATGCAGAGAATAAAGAAATTGATGAGCTTGTAAGTTACACCTATCATGAGGGGATGACAGAAACCCGGTAATTTTGACAGGGCAATATACGAGAAAGGCATGGACGAGATTATGGCAGAACAAAAGCAGCAGGAAGAATTACAGCAGGAAAATGAAGTTTTAGATAAAAAACAGTTAAAGGCGGCAAAAAAGCTGGAAAAAAAGAAGAGAAAACAGAAAAATCCGGATGATCTGGATGGAGATGAGGAAACCGTTGGAGGAAAAATCCTTGTTTTCTTTGTCACGATTATTATCATTCTGATCTGGCTTGCCATCTTTGCAATGCTGATTAAGCTGGATGTAGGTGGGTTTGGCTCGGGAGTCTTAGCTCCTGTGATCAAAGATGTTCCTTATCTGAATAAGATTTTGCCGGATTCTGTCACAGAGGAGGTTTCCACGGAAGACAGCCAGTATGCATACACAAATCTGGATGATGCGATCAACCGGATCAAAGAGCTTGAGATTGAGCTTGCAGATGCCCAGAACAGTGCAAATTCTGATGCAGATTATATTACACAGTTAGAGGAGAAGGCGAAAGAGCTGGATACCTATAAGCAGAATGAGGCAGATTTTGAGAAGGAAAAAGAAAAATGGTATGAGGATGTTGTCTTTTCGGAAGATGCTCCCGATATAAGTAATTACAAAGAGTATTATGAGAGCATTGATGCGGCAAATGCGGAAGTGCTTTATAAACAGGTGGTAGAACAGACTCTGACGGATGAACAGATGGATGATTATGTGAAGACTTATTCCAGCATGAAGCCGAAAGAGGCGGCAGCTATTTTTGATACAATGACAGACAACCTTCAATTGGTAGCAGATATATTATCCAATATGGACACACAGTCCAGAGGAGATATTCTCGGTAAGATGAACTCGGATACGGCAGCAAAAGTAACTGAGATCATGGAGCCTTCAGAATAGAGGGAGAGATCTAAGGATCTTTTCCGGGCAGTGCATACTGCCAGACAGTAAGACGATAAAAGAAGAAAGGAGGAAGCATATGGCTGGTACAACAATTTCTGAATTAGGAAAAATGTTTAACCAAAGCACACAGTCTGTGCAGGGGACAGAAAGCAATACCCGGATCACCACTGGAAAAGTAGATTTTGGTTCTATGATGAAACAGTCCGGAAACCGTCAGACAGCATCTTATGCAGGGATTGACCACAACGAAACAGTAAAGACAGCAGCAAATGGCAGTAAGGACACTGTGAAAGCGGCAGATGATTATCAGAAGTATCAGTACAAGGATAATACGATCGCATCAGAGATAAAACAGGTCACATCTGAGGATGTTGTCAAAGAGCAGTTCGAACAGTTTACAGAAGATGTAAAAGAAGTTCTGAAAGAGGAGCTTGGCGTGTCCGATGAAGCGATTGAAGCAGCAATGCAGACCCTTGGCTTACAGTTCCAGGATCTGCTGAATCAGAATAATCTTGCAAATCTTGTGGCAGAACTTACCGGAGCAGACAGCGTACCACAGCTTTTGTGCAGTGAACAGTTTGTAAATGTACTGCAGAGTGTCAATGACATTGGAAAAGATATTTTAAATGCACTTGACATGAGTCTGGAAGAGTTTCAGAGCGCAGTTGCCAAAGTGATGGACGATAATGCCGGATCGTCAGATGCTGTTACCGGACAGGAAACAGAAGCATCTGTGGATGAGGCAGTTGTTACAGATCAGACAGTCACAGAGGATACCAGTGCATCAACACAGAAATTTGTGGTAGAGGATGGAAGACAGACAAAAGCAGCAGAAAATGCACCTGCGCAGGATACACAGTCTTCTGAGGTAACGGAAGATATTCCGAAACAGGAAACTGTACAGAATAGGATGACATCCGAAAATGCGGCAGAGGATTCCACAGATCAGAACAATTCTTCTGATACACCCGGCAGGTTCCGTTTTACAAATGAGACAGCCCATACTGCAGACGGGGCGGTTATCACACCACAGAGTCATGTGGTACAGGAATTTGCTAATGTTGAGACAGTAGAACCATTACCGCAGAGTGTAAATACACAGGATGTGATCGATCAGATCGTAGAGTCCGCAAGAGTGATCCTGACAGAAGATAAGACGAGCATGGAGTTACAGCTGAACCCGCAGAACCTCGGAAAGATCATTCTTAAGGTTACTGAGCAGGAAGGTGCAGTGACAGCAAAGATCATGACACAGAATGCAGTGGTAAAAGAGGCATTAGAAGCCCAGACCGTAGAACTCAGACAGAATTTAGAGCAGGCTGGTGTGAAAGTGGATGCTGTTGAAGTGACCGTTGCAAGCCATGAGTTTGAGAAAAACCTTGAGCAGAATGCAGAAGGTGAAAAACAGCAGGGCGAGCAGCAGGAAAAAGAAAAAGGCAGAACCCGCAGATTAAATCTGAATGATTTAAGTGAATTATCCGGCGTGATGTCGGAAGAAGAAACTCTGGCAGCCAAAATGATGGCAGAACAGGGAAACAGTGTAGATTACACTGCATAAGTTTTGAGAAAGGAGAGAGACAATGGCGTTAATTCAGCAGGTAAAAGATGGAAAATTTGTAGATGAGACTACCGGTACAGGCAGTACATCAACAAAATCGTCCGAGAAAGATAAAAAGACCAACGAGCTTGGTTATGACCAGTTCTTACAGATTTTATGCGCAGAGATGCAGTATCAGGATCCGTTGGAACCGACAAGTAATACCGAGTATATTGCACAGCTTGCGACCTTCTCACAGCTGGAGTCACAGCTTAGTGTGCAGAGTACGATCGAGGCTTCTTCGGCAAATGATCTGGTTGGCAAGTATGTCATCATGAAAGTGACTTCATCTACAACAGGAGAGACAAGCTATATCGCAGGAACCTGTGATTATGTACTTCACAAAAACGGAGAAACATTTCTTTCTGTCAATGATGGACTTTACAACCTGAAGGATCTGGATACTGTTGCAGACGCAACTTATATGGAAGCAGTGACACTTGCAGAGACAATTAAATCCGCAATTTCATTACTGCCATCCAAAAATTCAATCTCGCTTGCAAACAAAGATGATATTGAGAGCATCCGTAAGATGTATGATGGACTGAACGATTACCAGAAGAAATTCGTTTCCAAAGATTCCTGGAAGAAGTTTGAAGAACTTGAGGCAAGATTAAAAGAACTGATCAAGGCAAACGGATCTGCAGATGGATCTGACAAAACAGACAAATCTGACAAAGCGGAGGGAACAGACAAGACTGACAGCACAGGCAAGACGGACAGTACAGACAAAGCTGACAGCACAGGCAAGACGGACAGTACAGACAAAGCTGACAGTACAGGCAAGACGGATAGCACAGACAAATCTGATAGTACAGACAAAACAGAAGAAACAGGAAGTGCAGGATCAGGAGATACAACCGATAACAGTTCAGACAGGACAGAGTAACAGGAGATGGGGTTATGAATAAAATTAATAACCAATTCACTTCGATTGAACAGATCACGGACCGTTATCTTGGTACCGGAAAAGGAAATTCCACAGTCAATGCATCGGGATTGTCCTTTGAGGAAATTTTAAAACAGAAACAGGATGTTTCTGAGAGCTTGGAACTGAAATTTTCCAAACATGCCTCCATGAGACTGGAGAACAGAAAGATCAATCTGTCAAAAGAACAGAGCGAACGGCTGGAGAGTGGAGTTCAAAAAGCAAGTGAAAAGGGAATTCGGGAGTCACTCGTAATCGTTGATTCTCTGGCATTCATTGTAAATGTCCCAAACAAAACAGTTGTGACGGCAATGGACCGCACGGAATCCGATGACAACATTTATACCAATATTGATGGCGCAGTGATCATATAGCTGGACCTTGGGGGAGCAATCGGTTTCTGACTGACAGAAGAAACCAGACGCCCTGCGCCAAAAGAACTTTAGGAGGTCATTTCATTATGTTGAGATCAATGTACTCTGCTGTGTCAGGTTTAAAGACACATCAGACAAGAATGGACGTGATCGGTAATAATATCGCCAACGTCAACACAGTAGCTTTTAAATCTTCTTCCGTAACATTCAGTGATATCTTATATCAGACCACTTCGAATGCATCCGGAGCAAATGCAACAACCGGTACCGGCGGTGTCAATGCAAAGCAGATCGGTCTCGGTACAACTGCGGCAGCAACCAAAGTCAGCATCACTTCTGCAGGTGCATCTGAGACAACCGGAAATCCATTTGATATCCGTCTGACTGATAAAAACTCAACGAACTTCTTTATTGTAAACAATGGTTCTGAGAATGTATTTACCCGTTCCGGTTCTTTCTACGTAGACGGTTCCGGTAACTTGTGTATGTCCTCAACAGGTTATACAGTTATGGGATGGCAGGTTGACGAGACAACAGGTGAGATCCGCAAGGACACTGTTTCGGCACTCCGTATCATGCAGGAGAAGAACCTGACTTCTGCACCGGAAGCAACCACACAGGCAACCATCGCCGGTGTGCTGGATGAGAATGATACAGATGTTAAAAATGATGCCGGCAGGGTAATGAACTTAAACTTCTACGATAACCTTGGCTATCAGTATACTGCGAAGTTTGCAATCAAGTCTACTGGAACAGATGGAAAATATACCGTTGAACTGACATCTGTTTTGGATAGCAATAATCAGAATATTACTGCTAAACTTTCAAAACAGGATATGGCAAAGATTTTCGGTAATTACCAAGCAGATGCAACACTTGGACAATATGGTCTTTCAAAGGATTATGAGTTTAAAAATAATAAGTATGTGCGCAAAGCAGATAACAAAGAATTTGAAGTTGATAAAACAGATTCTACTTTGTTTAAAGCAGCAGATGGTTCAGGTGATACAGTTAGTATTACAGAAATTTTTTCTGGTATCACAACAACAATGGCTAAAGATATTAAAGATCCAGCAAGTCAAACAAAAGTTGAATTTGATGCTAAAACCGGACAGGCAACTGTAAAAGGTGAGAAGACTTCTTATGACCTGGTATTTGATACAAGCACAGGTAAGTTTGCTTCCATCGGTGGTGATACCCCATCTACAATGCTGAATATGTCTGTACTTTCTTCTGGTTTGCTAAATAACAACGGAAACTTCCAGAATATTAGTGTAGACTTCTCTCAGTGCTTAAACTATGAGAATGGTGGTAAATCCACGATCGGCGCAGATGCCGGAGCAACTGACGGAACAACCGGAAAAGGACGTAAGCTTGGTGCCATGACAGGTATTTCCATTGATACAAGCGGACGTATCTACGGTACATATGACAATGGTAACACAGAGCTGCTAGGACAGATCGCAGTTGCACAGTTCTCCAACGCATCCGGTCTTGAGAAAGTCGGAGAGAGCTGCTACCGCACAACCTTAAACTCCGGTGAGTTCGATGGAATCGGTGTGGAGATTTCCGCAGACGGTTCTTCCATGACAACCGGCGAGCTGGAAATGTCGAACGTAGATCTTTCCTCAGAGTTTACATCCATGATCACAACACAGCGTGGTTTCCAGGCAAACTCCCGTGTTATTACAACCTCCGATACATTATTAGAGGAACTTGTAAACTTAAAACGATAATATAAACTGAATGGAGGAATCTATAAAACGTTATAGATTCCTCCTTGAATAGAAATAGTATAAAAAAAGTAACGATTATTTAGTAAATATGTTCCATACTACAACAAGATATGGTATACTAAACATTGTTTCATTGTTTTCATTGTCTGTTAACAATAAGGAAAGGATGAACACTATGATCGAAGTGACAAGATTAAATGGTACACAGATTTTGGTGAATGCGGATCTGATCGAACTTGTCGAAGAAACACCGGATACCGTGATCACTTTCACGACAGGACGAAAAATAATTGTAAAAGAAAGTAGACAACAGATAAAAAGTTTAGTAAAATCATATAAGCGGGAAATTATGGAAACTGGATTTAAAGCAGAAAATGAGAATTAAATTTTAAATATATTAACAAGGATGGCAGGTGGAAGATATGGATATCGCATCTTTAGCCGGTATAATACTCGGCGCAGTAATGTTTGTATTCGGTGTTTTCAGTAATGGTGGATTTGAAGCTTTGAAAAACATGGTTGATTCGGCGTCTATCATCATAACAGTCGGAGGTTCTATCTCCGGTGTACTGGCAGCACACAAGTTACCGGATTTCATTAATGGACTGAAGGGTATTACACTTACCTTCAAGGAAAAGGCAGAAGATCCGGCAGAGACGATCAAAAAGATCATTGATCTCTCTAATGTGGCAAGAAAAGAAGGATTGCTTGCATTAGAGGAAGCAGCCAATGATATTGAAGACGATTTTATGAAAAAGGGCGTAATGCTTGTTGTGGATGGTACGGATCCGGAACTGGTGCGTGGCATCATGGAGACAAGCCTGTCCTGTATGGAAGAAAGACATAAGAAAGTAATCGCATTCTGGGAGAAATGGGCAGAATTAGGTCCTGCATGGGGTATGATTGGTACTCTGATCGGTCTTGTTAACATGCTTAGGAATCTGGAAGATGCATCAACTATCGGACCGGCTATGGCGGTTGCCCTGCTCACTACATTATATGGTTCATTGATCGCCAACTGGCTTTGTAACCCAACTGCGTCAAAGCTTAAGGTGAATAATGAGAGAGAAGTTGCAGTAAAAGAAATGATCGTGGAAGGATTGCTTTCCATTCAGGCAGGTGAAAATCCGCGTGTCATTGAAGAAAAGCTGAAATCATTCCTGACACCACAGGCATCAGGAAGTCTCGGAGAAGGTGATGAAGCCGGAGGTGAAGCATAGTGGCAAGAAAGAAGACAGAAGAAGCACCGGCAGGCGCTCCGGCATGGATGGCGACGTTTAGTGATCTTATGAATTTACTTCTCTGCTTTTTCGTGTTACTGTTTTCAATGTCAACAGTGGATGCTGAGAAGTTTGAGATGGTGATCGCATCTTTACAGAGCAGTTTTAGTATTCTGCCAAGTGGTGGAGCGTCTATCGGAGATGGCGAGATGGTTTCTTCCGGTGTGAGCCAGCTGCAGATGTATGACATTTATTATAATCAGATGGCAAATACACAGACAACAGAGGATACGTCAGAAAGCTCAGATGTTGCAGAAGAGTACAAAGAGGAAGCGCTTGCCGAGTCGGAGCAGATGGCAGAGCAGGTGCAGGATCTTGTAGCACAATATGGCATACAGGATCAGGTGGAAATTGATTTTAATGCGGAATATGTACTGTTGAATTTAAATGGTGCAGTGCTGTTTGATTCCGGAAAATCTGAGATCAAGTCAGAAGCCTATCCTTTGATGGATAAGATTGGAAAGATTCTTCAGAGTTATCAGCAGAACATGATAGAGATAGAGGGACATACGGATAATGTTCCGTTCACGCATTCTTCAAAATATGAGAACAATGATGTGCTTTCGATGTATCGTGCTTTGTATGTCGCGGATTACATGCGTGATATCACGACGATAGAACCTTCGCATATCAAGTCATCCGGACGAGGGGAATATGTACCGATCGCGGACAACTCCACACCGGAGGGAAGGGCGCGCAACAGACGTGTTGAGATAAAGATATATAATTCATATTATTCCGAAATAAACTAATTAGCAGAAGAAAGGCACAAACAATGAAAAAGAATCTGATGACAGTAATTATCCTTGCATTAGTTCTGGTGAATCTCGTTTTGACTGCAATTCTTGCGTTTACGATCATTCCTCAGACGAGAAAATCAAATCAGCTGATTGATAAGATCGCATCAGCAATTGATCTGGAGCTGGAAGATGGAAGCAGCAAAGATACCGCAGCAGTTCCGGTGGAAGATATTGAAGTTTATGATATTGAAGCCAGCTTTACCGTCAACTTAAGTCCAAGCGGTGATGGAAAAGACCATGTGGCTGTATTTTCTATCGGTTTGTCGCTGAATACAAAGAGTGACGGATACAAGAGCATAGGCACAGAAGGATTGAAAGCGAAGGAAACATTGATCAAAAATGATATCAACACGATTGTTTCCGGATATACAATGGAACAGTTCCGGGAGGACGAGCAGAGCGTTAAAGATGCTATTCTCGAAGATCTGCAGGAGATGTTCGGTTCTGACTTTATCGTTGGGGTAAGTTTCTCCAGTGTAAATACGCAGTAAATTAGAATGCTAGGTGGTGAAAGAGAATGGGTGAAGTCTTATCTCAAAATGAGATAGATAGTCTTCTGCAGGCATTGAGCAGTGGTGAACTTGATGCTGAGGACATGAAAGTAAAAGACGAAAAACAAGTAAAAAATTATGATTTTACCCGTCCAGCAAAGTTCTCAAAAGAGCATTTGCGTACGTTGGAAATCATTTTTGAACATTATGGAAGACTTCTTTCGACGAACTTACCTGTTTATTTGAGAAAAACAGTACAGGTGGAAGTGATGAATTCAGAGGCGGTTACCTATTCTGAATTCACGAATGCACTGTCAAATCCGGTTTTACTCGGATTGGTGAATGTATCGCCTTTGAGTGGCAGTATTATTATAGAACTTGCAGACAATCTGGGGTATGCAATTGTTGACCGAATGCTCGGTGGATTGGGAACTCCGTTAGATAAGCCAAGAGATTTCTCCGAGATTGAACTTTTGATTCTGGAGAGAATCTATAATGTATGTGTAAGTCTTTTGCCGGAGCCTTGGTCGAGTGTCTGTGAGATTTCACCGCGGCTTGAACGGATTGAGACAAACTCACAGTTTGCGCAGATTATTTCGCCGACCGAGATGATCGCACTTGTGACATTACATATCAAGATTGGCGATGTGGAAGGTCTTATGAATATCTGTCTTCCGTATCTGACATTGGAAAGTGTCATGGACAAGCTGAATACGAAGTTCTGGTATTCCAATCTTCAGGAACATGACGATAAGCAGTATACAGATGCGATCGAAGCTTTGATCTCAAAAGCGAAGATTCCTGTAAAAGCGGTTTTGGGAAACAGTACTATTTCCGTGGACGATTTTGTAAATCTTCAGGTTGGAGATATTATCCGGCTGGATTCGGGTGTGAATCAGGATCTGAATATTTTTGTCGGTAATATAAAAAAATTTACTGCTCTGCCGGGAGCTGTCGGCGATAATTATGCAGTAAGAGTTACATCAGTGGTAAGAGAGGAGCAGTAGTAATGGATGGTGTTTTGTCACAGGAAGAAATCAGTGCTTTGCTGAATAACCCGGATGATGCAAATAAAAATGATTTGCTGACAGATGCTGAGAAAGACGCGATTGGCGAAATTGGTAACATCAGCATGGGAACAGCGGCAACAACATTGTTTTCCCTTGTAAATCGTAAAGTAGATATTTCAACGCCGGTTGTATCTTTTGCAACATGGAGTGACATCTGTGATGCATATGAAAAACCGTGTGTATTTATCCGAATTGCATATACAGTTGGTTTGGATGGAAGTAATATTCTTGTTTTAAAAGAACATGATGTAAAAGTCATTACAGACCTGATGATGGGTGGTGATGGTACTAATACAGATGGAGAACTTGGAGAGTTACATTTAAGTGCAATCAGCGAAGCGATGAATCAGATGATGGGTTCCGCAGCGACCTCTCTTTCCTCTATGCTGAATAAGACCATCGATATCAGTCCGCCAGTTGCAGATCTTGTGGATCTTCATGATAATATTGATGAGGGATCGATCGCAGATTTTTTATCCGGTTCGTTTGTTAAGATTTCATTTAAGATGGAGATTGGAGATCTGGTAGACAGTGAGATCATGCAGTTGTATCCGGTTTCTTTTGCGAAGGAGATGTGCGCAAGCATTACAAAGAATATGGAAGCGGATACCAATTCCACATCGAACGAGGCAGAAAAAGCAGTGAGTGCACAGCCAGCTGCACCACAGCCTCAGATGGAACAGCCGATGGGAGGTCAGCAGGTTATGGGACAGCCAATGATGGGGCAGCCGATGATGGGACAGCCAATGATGGCACCGAATATGAATCAAATGTATGCACAGCCGGTAAATGTACAGCCGGCACAGTTTCAGGCTTTTAATCCAAGTATTGCACAGGTTGCAGGAGCAGAGAACATCGGATTGATCATGGATGTTCCACTTGAAGTGACAGTAGAACTTGGAAGAACAACAAAGTCGATCCATGAGATTTTGGATTTCGCACCTGGTACGATTATCGAGTTGAATCGAATTGCCGGTGAACCAATAGATATTCTGGTAAACGGAAAATACGTTGCCAAGGGTGAAGTCGTAGTAATTGAAGAAAGTTTTGGTGTGAGAATCACTGAAATTGTGAAATAAGATAGGAAAGAAGAGGAGAAACAAATAATATGGCTAAAGTAATGATTTGCGATGACGCAGCATTTATGAGAATGATGATTAAGGATATCTTAACAAAGAATGGTTATGAGATTGCTGCAGAGGCAGAAAACGGACAGAAAGCAGTAGAAAAATATCCAGAAGCAAAACCAGATCTTGTATTAATGGATATCACAATGCCTGAGATGGATGGTATTGAAGCATTAAAGAAGATCAAAGCATTAGATCCAGGAGCTAAAATTATTATGTGTTCTGCAATGGGACAGCAGGCTATGGTTATCGAAGCAATCCAGGCAGGAGCAAAAGACTTTATCGTCAAACCATTCCAGGCAGAGCGTGTTCTTGAAGCAGTAAAAAAAGTTGTAGGTTAATATGATATTACTCAGTTCTGCATTAGGCAGTTTTATCCAGCTGTTAGGCGTATTGATCATTTTTATCTTTGTGCTGGCGATTACCTATTTCACAACAAAGTGGATCGGTAATTATCAGAAAACAAATTTTGCAAACAAAAATCTGCAGATCGTGGAATCAATACGTGTTGGAAATAATAAGTTTATTGCAATTGTAAAAGCAGGTGAGGTTTACCTTGTTGTAGCTGTTGGAAAAGATGATGTGACACTGCTCACACAGCTCACAGAAGAACAGTTAAGCGAAGTACCGGATCTCTCTGCGGCACAAAACAGATTTCCGATGGATGGGAAGGCTGCACAGGAGAATTTCCGTGAGGTATTGAACCGGGTGAAGGAACATTTTCCTAAGAAATAGGTTTTGATTATGACAAGAGTGAAAAAGAAATATTGTATGGTGTCACTAATTGTGGCAATGGTGGTACTTGTTCTGACGCTTTCATGGTCAGTGGGTGGAACAACTGTGTATGCAGCTTCCATGGATCCGGACAGTATCACAACATTTGATGGTGACAATTCTGAAGGTGGTGTCACCAGAGCTGCAGAGGACAGTACAAATGGATTGACAATTTCATACAACAATGATGGCGGATCATTGTCGGCACCGGTGAAGATGCTTTTGGTATTGACAATTTTATCACTGGCACCATCGATACTGATCATGCTGACTTCTTATACAAGAATTATCATTGTATTACATTTTCTGCGTACCGCAATTGGAACGCAGACCGCACCACCTAATCAGGTATTGATCGCGTTGGCTTTATTTTTGACATTTTTCATTATGTGGCCGACATTCCAGCAGATCAATACAGAGGCGATCCAGCCTCTTGACAAGGGTGAGATCACGACGGAAGAGGCATTTACCATCGCACAGGGACCAATCAGGGAATTCATGTACGGTCAGACGCAGGAAAAAGATTTAAAGCTGTTTGTGGATATTTCAGATGAAACCTATGACAGTTATGATGATGTTCCGATGACGACTCTGATCCCGGCATTTATCTTAAGTGAATTGAGAGTTGCATTTATTATCGGTTTCGTGATTTATATTCCGTTTATCGTAATTGATATGGTTGTGGCATCCGTGCTGATGTCCATGGGTATGATGATGCTGCCTCCGACAACAATCTCCCTGCCATTTAAAATATTGCTTTTTATTCTGGCAGACGGATGGGATTTGGTGATCGGAAGCCTTGTAAAAACGTTTTATTAGTGGAATCTGAGGTGATGAGATATGATAACAGAGGGACAGGTTCTTGATATCGCAAAAGATGCAATTTATTATATTATTATCTGTAGTGCCCCGGTTTTGATAATTTCGCTGGTGGTTGGTTTGATTATCAGTATTTTTCAGACAGTCACTTCGATTCAGGAGCAGACACTTACATTTGTACCAAAGATTGTGGCAGTATTTATTGGATTGATGGTATGTGGTTCGTGGATTCTGAATCAGCTGTCGGAATTTGTGACGACCTTATGGTCGAACTTCAGTATTTATCTTGGATAGGTTTGACATATGGTGCAGTATTCATTTTCATTGGAAAATTTTGAAATTTTTATCTTAATACTTGTTCGCGTATCCTGCTTTGTATACATTGCACCTTTTTATGGGATGTCGAATGTGCCGAATCAGGTGAAGATAGGGCTTTCTGCGATGGTCGCACTTTTGGTGTCTGGGTTTGCAGATGTTTCACAGGTTGAATATACCGGGCTTATAGGATATGCAGTCATTGTTTTGAAAGAGGGAATTACAGGGTTGCTGATCGGACTTGCTGCAAACGTTTGTAATTCCATTATTTTATTTGCGGGTAATATCATTGATATGGATATCGGTCTGTCAATGGCAACGGAATTTGATCCGATCAACAACACGCAGGTAACATTAACTGGAAATCTGTATAATTATTTTATATTGATGCTGCTTGTGGTAACCGACATGCATCATTATATATTGCGGGCCTTTGTTGATGCATTTACAGTCATACCGGTCAATGGACAGGTGTTTGACTGGGAGCATCTGATGAAATCCATGACAACTTATATGGGAGACATGTTTGTGATAGCATTCCGTATCATTTTGCCGGTATTTGCATGTATCATGATCTTAAACTGTATCCTTGGTATCATGGCGAAGGTTTCACCGCAGATGAATATGTTTGCGGTAGGTATGCAGATGAAGATTATGGTTGGATTTGTGGTACTTTTTCTGACCGTATCATTGCTGCCAAGTGTGGCAAATTTCATTTTTACGGAAATGAAAAAATTGATGGTACTTTTTATAGAAGGAATGTATTGACTTGGAACAGCAGAAACAGTTACATTTGATCATGGAATGGGATCTTCAGTGGTTTGCAAAAGACGGACCTGGTGGTGAAAAAACAGAACCGGCGACAGCAAAGAAACTGAAGGAGGCAAGAGAGGACGGTAAAGTCGCAAAAAGTAAGGAGCTTACAGCGGCATTTGACCTGATCGTTTTATTTCTTGTCCTGAAAATTTTTGTTTCATTTGTGGGTAACAGACTTATAAATAGTTTTGTTGATATCTATGGCAGGATACCGGATTTTGTAAGGGAGAATGCCGTTGATGTGACGGAAAAATCAGTCGCAGCGCTTATGTCCGATGTACTGATTCAGATTCTGATCGTCTGTGTTCCCTTTTTTGCATTTGGATTTGTTGTGACGGCGCTGATCAGTGTGATCCAGGTTGGGTGGAAAGTGACAGGGAAACCGTTGCAGCCAAAATTCGATAAATTTAATCCAATCAATGGATTTAAAAGAATTTTTTCAAAGGATTCTATTTTTGAACTGATCAAATCTATTCTTAAAATTTTTGTGATCATCTATGTTGCATATACCTCGATCAGGGGCAATGCACAGGATATTTTTATATTATATGAGATCCCGCTGATGCAGGCGATCATGCTTTGCGGAACGGTGATCATCAATGCTGGTTTGAAAATCAGTCTCGTCTATTTAGTCATTGGTCTGGCAGATTTTATTTATCAGAAGTATCGATTTAATGAAGATATGAAGATGACCAAGCAGGAAATAAAGGACGAGTTTAAAAATACAGAGGGTAATCCGGAAATCAAAGGCAGACAAAGACAGCGTATGCGTGAGGCTTCCAGAAGACGTATGATGCAGGATGTTCCAAAAGCGGACGTTGTCATCACGAACCCGACTCACTTTGCAGTTGCGATCAAGTATGATGCTGAGACATCAAAGGCACCGATTGTTCTTGCAAAGGGAGAAGATTATCTGGCACAGAAGATCAAAGAGGCTGCCAGAGAACATCATATTGAGATTGTTGAGAATAAGCCACTTGCGCGGATGCTGTATGCAAACGTGGATATCGGACAGGAAATTCCACCCGAACTGTATCAGGCGGTTGCAGAGATCCTTGCAATGGTTTACAATATGAGAGAAAAATAATTTGAGAGAGTGACTAAGGAGGAAAAGGCATGAAAAAAGCGGACATTGGCGTAGCGTTATATTTACTTGCGGCCGTTATTTTTTTCATTGTTCCAATCAGTTCCACCTTGTTGGATGTGATGATCGCGATCAATATTTCAATCGCGTTAATTATATTGTTTAATACTTTGTTCGTGAAGGAAGTACTGGATATGTCTTTCTTCCCGACTCTTTTACTGTTCACGACTATTTTCAGAATTTCACTGAACGTGTCGTCTACCAGACTGATCCTTTCAACAGGAGCACCTGGTAATGTTGTCACAACGTTTGGCCAGTTCGTAGGTGGTGGTGATCTTGTCATTGGTGCGATTATATTTATCGTACTCATTATTATCCAGTTTGTAGTTATTAATAAAGGTTCTGAGCGAGTTGCAGAGGTAACAGCGCGTTTCACACTGGATGCAATGCCGGGTAAACAGATGGCGATTGACGCTGACTTAAACACCGGCGCGATCACAGAGAAGGAAGCAAGAGAGCGCAGAAATAAGATTCAGGAAGAATCTGCTTTCTTTGGTTCCATGGATGGTGCTACAAAGTATGTTAAGGGAGATGCAACAGCAGGTCTTATCATTACGTTTATCAACCTGATCGGTGGTACGGTCATGGGTGTGATGAGTCAGGGATTAAGTTTTGCAGAGGCGATCCAGCAATATGGTATCCTTACCATCGGTGACGGACTTTGTTCCCAGATCCCATCGCTTCTGATTTCTTTGTCAACCGGTATTCTGGTAACGAAAGCTTCCAAAGAAGCAGATTTTGGAACCGTTCTGGTAAGCCAGCTTTTTGGTATTCCGAAGGTACTTTATCTGGTTGGTGCAACGCTTGCATTTTTGGGGATCACGACACCTTTGACATGGTATCTCTTCGTCGGTCTTGGTCTTGTGTTCATCATTTCCGGACGTATGATGGATAAACAGATCCGTGTGGAGAGCATTGAGGAGGAAGTGAGTGAGGCAGAGACGGAGGCAGAGGAGATACGTAAACCGGAAAATGTTGTTTCACTGCTTCAGGTAGATCCGATCGAACTGGAGTTTGGCTATGGTATTATTCCACTGGCAGATGTCAATCAGGGTGGCGACCTTCTTGACCGTGTTGTCATGATCCGTAGACAGATCGCACTGGAACTTGGTACAGTCGTGCCGATCATCCGTCTGCGTGATAATATCCAGCTGAATCCGAACCAGTATATTATTAAGATCAAGGGTATCCAGGTGACAGAGGGAGAGATCCTTTTTGACCATTATATGGCGATGAATCCAGGGTATGTAGAGGAAGAGATCACGGGTATTCCGACCTTTGAGCCATCCTTCCATCTGCCTGCGATCTGGATCACAGAGAGCCAGCGGGAGAGAGCGGAAAGCCTCGGATATACCGTTGTCGATCCGCCATCCATTATTGCTACACACCTGACAGAGGTGATCCGAAGCCATATTGCAGAACTTTTGACAAGACAGGATGTACAGAATCTGGTCAACAATCTGAAAGAGAGCAATCCGGTTCTTGTGGACGAACTGATACCAAAATTGCTTGGTCTTGGTGAAGTACAGAAAGTATTACAGAATTTATTGAGCGAGGGAATTTCCATCCGTGATCTTTTAACTATTTTTGAAACACTTGCAGATCATGCCGCTGTGACAAGAGACACGGATGTCCTGACAGAATATGTCCGTCAGAGTCTGAAGAGGGCGATCTCAAATAAATTCTTCCCGGCAAATGAGACGACCAGTGTGATCACGTTAGATCCGAAGATCGAGCAGGAGATTATGTCGTCAGTCAAACAGACAGAGCAGGGAGCGTATTTAACCTTAGATCCTGAACGTACCAAGGCTATTATGGCATCTTTGGAGCAGGAGGCTGCAAAGCTTGAAAATATGGGAAAAACTCCGATCGTTATCACTTCGCCGATTGTCCGTATGTATTTTAAGAAACTGACAGAAGATTATTTCAAAGATCTGATCGTTGTTTCATACAATGAAGTGGAATCGAATATTGAATTACAATCAGTAGGGATGGTGACAGCATAAATGACAATAAAAAAATTCCAGGGAAAAACACAGGAAGAGGCAACAGAGAAGGCAAGACAGGAACTTGGTGCTGGAGCTGTTGTGATGAATGTAAAAGAAATCAAACCAAAGGGACTTTTTAATTTCTTTAAGGGCTCTACCTTTGAAGTCACTGCAGCGATTGAGGAAAAGGAACAGTTTTTAAATGCTGTCCAGATGGCAGCAATGCAACAGAAGAAGATTGAAAATATTAATCTTGCTGCAGATGAGAAGATTCAGATTCCGCTTCAGACAGAAAAAACGGTTGAGACAGCATCGGCATATCAGCGTCCGGTAACAACAGAGAAAGAAGCTGCCTTGAATAAAAGCGGAAGCGATATTGAAAAAAAATTAGAGAATCTTTCTAATATTTTGGAAAAAAAGCTCAGTGAAGACGGAGCCAGAGAAGCAGAAATACCGGTAGCACCTAAGACATCTCCAAAAAATCTTGAAAATTTCAAGTTTATGAAGATGCTTTACCGTACCATGTTGAATAATGATGTAAATGAAAAGTATGTCAATCAGATTTTGGATGAGGCTGAGAAAGTTACTAACAGCGGAAGCAATGTTGATATTATTCTTTCTAATGTTTACCAGAAAATGATTTTAAAACTTGGGGAGCCAAACTGTATTGACTTGTCAGGAAAGAAGCCACGTGTTATATTCTTTGTAGGACCTACAGGCGTAGGTAAAACAACCACGATTGCCAAAATCGCAGCAAAGTATAAGGTGGAGCATGAGAAAAAAGTAGCTATGCTGACAGCAGATACTTACCGGATTGCAGCGGCAGAACAGTTAAAGATTTACGCCAATATTTTAGATGCACCGGTGAAGATCATTTATTCTGCGGAAGAACTCAATCAGGCTTTGGAGACACTGGCTGAATACGACCTTGTATTTGTGGATACCGCAGGTTTTTCCCATAAGAATGAGGAACAGCGTGAAGATATTAAGAAACTGATTGATGGTCTTGAACCAAAATATGAGAAGGAAGTTTACCTTGTTTTAAGTGCAACAACGAAGTATAAAGATCTTATGGAGATTGTTGATATTTATAAGGAAATTGCAGAATATAAGATTATTTTTACAAAATTAGATGAAACCACTTCATTTGGTAATATTTTAAATATCCGCTTATATTCAGGGGCAGATCTGTCTTATATGACAAATGGACAGAGCGTTCCGGATGATCTGGAAGTATTTAATACCCAGATGGTGGTAAAACAACTGCTTGGAGGAAAGTAACAGATGGATCAGGCAGAAGAACTTCGCAATGTGATCAAAAAACAGAATCAGAGAACAAAGAAGCCCGCCAGGATCATCACTGTCACAAGTGGAAAGGGCGGTGTGGGAAAATCCAACATTGCCGTAAATCTTGCAGTCCAGTTTCAGCGGATGGGATTGAAAACGATCATTTTCGATGCAGATATCGGACTTGCAAACGTGGAAGTGATGTTTGGAACAATTCCCCAGTATAGCCTGAACGATCTGATCTATCATGACAAAGAGATTGAGGACATCATTACGGATGGACCGGAGGGGGTTGGCTTTATTTCCGGCGGCTCCGGTATTATGGGGCTGAGTAATCTGACACTGGATCAGATCAGTTATCTGGTAAAGTCAGTGGAAAAGCTTTCTACGATTGCAGATGTTGTGATCGTTGATACAGGCGCAGGAATTTCAGACAGTGTCATGGAGTTTGTTGCGTCCAGTCCGGAGATTTTACTTGTGACTACACCGGAACCAAGTTCACTTACCGATGCATATTCGTTATTGAAAATGCTTTATCGCAATCCGAAATACGATAAGAATGAATCGGTAATCCATGTACTGACGAACCGTGCTGCTTCCTTTGGTGAGGGAAAGATGGTTTTTGACAAACTGGAATCGGTTGTAAAACAGTTTCTGGATGGCTCTGTCCATTATATTGGGATCATTCCACAGGATGCGATGTTAGAGAAAGCGGTGCGGATACAAAAACCGGTTTCCATCGTGTCACCGAATGCAAGGTCTTCAAAACGGTTTGAGGAACTGGCACAGTATTTAGTGTCTGGCGGAAAGCAGGATTCTTCGGAACAAAATGCTTTCAGACAATTTCTGACAAAATTATTTAACCTTTCATAAGGAGAGGAGCTATATGGCATTTACAGATTTGATAAAGCCTGGTGACAAGATCGATATCAGGTTATTACAACAGGTTGAAAATGAGGAGCGGACTGGCGATACGGTTAAAGTTTACAAAAGCCAGGTTCTTGATATAAATAAGCGTGGCAATCTTGAGATTTCAATGCCTACAGAGGGAACAAAACTGATTCTTCTTCCTCTGGATGTACGTTTGGAATTTGTTTTTTATTCCGGAGGATTCTTATATAAAAGTATCGGACAGATCGTAGAGCGCTTCAAGCGGGATAATATTTATACACTGGAAGTAGAACTTAAAACACGTCTGGAAAAGTTCCAGCGCAGGGAATTTTACCGATATGAGTGTTCCATTGATTTTAAGTTTTTTGAACTGACGGAAGAGCAGGCAGATCTTGCAACAGTGGAAGAGATTTTTGCCCAATTGCGCGATGAACATTTTAATGACAAGATAAGGACAGGTACGATCGTTGACATCAGCGGTGGAGGCATCCGCTTTAATTCAGATACGGAGTTAAAGAGTGGAGATCATATCCTTGCGGTAGCACATCTCGCAAATGAAAGAATGAATCAGGAATTCCATATTGTTGGTTCTGTTATTTCCTGCGAGAAGAAGGAGCAGGTAACGGAAAAGAAATATGTTTCCCGCGTCAAGTTTATGATCAAAGACGACAGAGTACGAGAGGATATTATTCGATATATTTTTGAAGAGGAACGATTAACACGTCAAAAGGATAAAAGGTAGCGATTATGAAAAAAAATATTCTTGTTGTTGATGACTCTGCACTCATGAGAAGGGTTATATGTGATATAATCAATTCAGATGATACATTTCAGGCAACAGATGTATGTCGGGATGGACTGGAAGCATATGAAAAGTTGAAAGTGAATCGTTATGATGGTGTGATTCTTGATGTGAATATGCCAAGAATGGACGGTCTTGAACTTTTGGAACGTCTGCAGAAGGATCACATTAAGACGAATGTGATCATGGTCAGTACCATGACGACACGGGATGCGGATGTAACGATTCTTGCAATGGAGCGTGGAGCAGTTGATTTTGTCACAAAACCAACGAATATTATTGAGGCAAAAGGGGATGCGTTCCGAAAAGAAGTTTTAGGGATTTTAAACGCAGTTTTAAAGACTGAGCGGATAAGCCTAACAGAACGCAAACCTGCTGTGGCGCCTGTCACTGCCGTGCAGAGACGTGATATATCTGGTGGAACGAAATTTAAAAATAAAATTGTTGCACTTGCATGTTCTACCGGTGGACCAAAAGCTTTACAGAGTGTAATTCCTTATCTGCCTGCAAATCTGGATGCTCCAATGGTTCTTGTGCAGCATATGCCGGCCGGGTTTACCAATTCCATGGCGAATCGTCTGGATGAGATCAGCAAGATCCATGTAAAGGAAGCCGAGAATGGAGAGATTCTGAAAAAAGGAACTGTTTACATTGCGCCGGGTGGAAAACACATGGAAGTAAAGAAGTGTCCGGATGGCTCGCATAAGATCGTATTTAACGATATGCCACCGATCGGCGGACTGAAACCATGCGCAAATATCACATATGATTCTTTGAGGACATGTGGATATGATCAGGTAGTGTGCGTCGTGCTTACAGGAATGGGTGCTGACGGAACCAATGGAATCCTGGAATTATCAAAAGTTAAACCAATTTATACGATTGCGCAGGATGCGAAGACATGTGTTGTCTATGGCATGCCGAAAGCAATCGCGGAGACGGGACTTGTAAATGAAGTTGTCCCGCTAACAGAAGTAGCAAATTCAATCACAAAGAATGTGGGGGTAAAATAACATGGATGTAAGCCAGTATCTGGAAATATTTATTGATGAATCAGAAGAACATCTGCAGACATTAAGCGATTGTATCATGGTTCTTGAAAAGGAGCCGGACAATAAAGATACGATCAATGAAGTGTTCCGTGCCGCACACTCTTTAAAGGGTATGGCAGGTACCATGGGCTTTAAGAGAATGCAGCATTTGACACACGATATGGAAAACGTATTTCAGGAAGTACGAAGTGACCGTGTCAAAGTTACAAGTGGAATGATCGATCTCTTATTCAAATGTCTGGATGCCCTTGAGGGATATCTTGATAATATTAAGGGCACTTCCGATGAAGGAACTGAGGATAATGAAGTTATCATCAAAGAATTAAATGACTTTATTGCAAAGGCAGACGGTGAGGCAGAAGCAGAGAATAAAGAGGTTTCTGAAGTAAAAGAAGCAACACCGGCAGCAACTCAGGAAGAAAAAGAGGGACAGGAAAAAATCGAACTCACGGAGGAAGAGAAAAAAGCAATCCGTGAAGCTGAATCGAATGGTCAGCATATTTATGCCATGACAGTTCATATCCAGAAAGACTGTCTTTTAAAAGCAGCCCGTGCATTCCTTGTATTTAAGGCTGTAGAAGATTTTGGACAGATTTTAGTATACCGTCCAAGCTCACAGGATATCGAGGACGAGAAGTTTGAATTTGATTTCAGCTTTTTCCTTGCTTCCGAAGAGGAAACAGACAAGATCGTAGCTGCAGCAAAAGCGGTTTCTGAGATTGAAAAAGTAGATGCAGAAGAAATCCATCTTGAGGAATATTTGAAAGAAGCAGCCGCACAGGAAGAACAGCAGGCAAAAGAAGCTGCAACGGAACAGAAGGAAGCACCGGCAGAAGTTCCGAAAGCTGCTGAGAAAAAAGCACCGGCTGCCGCAGCAAAGAAACAGACGAATGCAAAACCGGTAACCGGAAGAACTGTCCGTGTGGATATTGAAAAACTGGATGCCCTGATGAATCAGGTATCAGAGCTTATCATTGCAAAGAACAGTCTGGTTTCCATCAGCTCCAATGAGAGCGGTGAATATCAGAACCAGTCTTTCCATGAGCAGATCGAATACTTAGAGCGTATCACAACAAACCTTCATGAGTCCGTTATGAAAGTTCGAATGGTACCTATCGAGAGCGTTGTGAATAAGTTCCCACGTATGATCCGTGATCTTTCCCGTAAGTTAGGAAAGAAAATGGAATTGTATATGACTGGTGAAGATACAGAGTTAGACAGAACTGTAGTCGACCAGATCGGTGATCCATTACAGCATTTACTCCGTAACTCCGCTGACCACGGTCTGGAAGACAATGCAACCCGTGTAGAGAGAGGAAAACCGGAAGTTGGTTCTATCTTCTTAAAAGCTTTCCAGGAAGGTAATAATGTTATCATTGAAGTTGGAGATGATGGTAATGGTATTGATGTCGCAGCGGTAAGAGACAAAGCGGTTGAGCGCGGTGTTATCACAGCAGAGCAGGCAGAGAACATGAGCCAGAAAGAGATTATCAATCTCTTATTCCTTCCAAGCTTCTCTATGGCAAAGAAGATTACCGATATTTCCGGACGTGGTGTTGGACTTGACGTTGTAAAATCCAATATCGAAGCACTTGGTGGTGACGTTGAGGTTCGTACAAAACTTGGCGAGGGAACAACCTTTATTGTTCGTTTACCACTGACACTTGCAATTATCCAGGCATTGATGGTTGAGATCCGCGATGAAAAATATGCGATCGCACTTGGATCGATTGCGAATATAGAGAGCATTCCGGTAAATGAGATCAAATATGTTCAGGCTCAGGAAGTAATCCATCTTCGTGGTGCCGTTATTCCACTGATTCGTCTTGATCAGGTTCTGGATATGGAAGAAAAGCAGGAAGAGCCGGAGAATCTTACTGTTGTTATCGTTAAGAAAGGTGACAGCCTTGCAGGTCTTGTTGTAGATAATCTGATTGGACAGCAGGAGATCGTTATCAAATCTCTTGGAAAATATATTACCAACAATAAGATTATCAGTGGCGCAACCATTCTTGGCGATGGTGAAGTTGCATTAATCCTTGACGTTAATACATTGATGTAATGGAGGAGACGAATATGGAGAAAAATATAGATATCGCTGAAAACGATGCAAAACAGTATATTGTTGTAAAAATCGGCAGCGAACAGTACGGAATTGATATCAGCTATATTGACAATATTGTGCGCATGCAGAAAATTACACGTGTTCCTAAAATCCAGACATACTTTAAGGGCGTTATCAATCTTCGTGGTGAGATTGTACCTGTTATGAGTGTGCGTAAAAAAATGAATCTGGATGATGATGTAATCACAAATGCCAGCAGAATTATTATTTTGAAGCTTGAGGAAAAAGGAACCATCGGAATCATTGTAGATGAAGTAAAAGAAGTTGTTACTTTAGGTACAGATGAGATTGATAAAGCAAGCGGAAGCAAAGACGGAAAAGCAATGTTTATCAATGGTGTTGGTAAGCATGGGGACGAACTGATTTCTTTATTTGAGATCAGTGCGATTGTAGAAGAAAAAGAAAATGCGTAATTCCATAAAGTGAGACCTTTCCTATAAGGTCTCACTGTGTTTATTATGCAAAAACAGATGGAGAAAATAAATGGCAAAGTATACGTTAGATGAAGTAAATGATATGTACGTGGACGTGCTTAAGGAGATTGGAAATGTCGGCTCTGGTAATGCAGCGACCGCAATCGCAAATATGGTCGGCACCCGCATTGACATGAAAGTTCCAAATGTAAAATTGATGGACGTAGGAAAATTAGGAAGTGCGATCGGACCGGAAGAAGAGACGGTGATTGGTATTTTTCTTGAGGTATCGCATGATATTGATGGAAGCATGATGTTCTTACTGGATTTAGAATCGGGACATTATCTTGCGGATAAGCTTTTAATGAAGGAAAATGTGGTTCATGAGCAGATGGAAGTTTTTGATGAAATGGAACTTTCCGCATTGAAAGAGGTGGGGAATATTATTACAGCGTCCTACCTTTCAGCACTGGCTTCCATGACAAATTTAACGATTTTACCATCTGTTCCGTATATCTGTGTCGATATGGCGGCTGCTATTCTGAGTGTTCCGGCCATTGAGTTTGGCCTGGTTGGTGACCGGGCATTATTGATCGAAACAGAGATTTGTGCAGATGTGGCAATCAGAGGTTATTTTATTCTGATGCCGGAACAGGAATCTTATTACAAAATATTGTCAGCACTTGGATTGTCACTATAAGGAGTTTGTATGGGGAATATCATTAAAGTTGGAATGGCGGATTTGAATGTATGTAAAGCTCCTGACGGACTCACAACACTTGGACTTGGATCCTGTATTGGCCTGACACTCTATGATCCGGTTACAAAGATTGGCGGCATGGTACATTATATGCTTCCAGACAGCACAAAAGTGAGCAACAATTCAAATAAGGCAAAATTCGCAGATACAGGAATTGAAGAATTATTAAAAAAAGTCATTGCTGCAGGGGCAAGTAAGACAAGGCTTGTTGCCAAGATTGCTGGCGGTGCGAAGATGTTTGAGGTCAGTGGTTTATCAGATGTCGGAAATATCGGCGCGAGAAATGCAGAAGCAGCAAAGAAGATTTTAAAAGAAAAAGGAATCCGGCTAGTTGCCGAAGATACCGGATTAAACTATGGACGTACGGTTGAGTTACATTGTGATACCGGAGAATTCTTGATAAAATCAGTAGGAAAGCCAATTAAAACTATTTAAAAAGTCGTTAAAAACGTTTTTAGTGGAGAGATTATGAAAACAAAAGGCATACCGGCAGTTGTGATGCTGCTTGCAGGGTTTGTCACATGCATCATTGGAATTGTACAACATATGGAAACGGATGTTTTTATCAAAACATTGCTTGCAGTTTTAATTATTTTTTATGTGTTAGGATGCATTGTGAAACTGGTTCTTGACAAAAACTTTAAAGAAATGGATGAACCTGAAGAAAAACAGGAAGAGTCCGAAGAAGAACAGACACAGGAACAGTCAGACTCGGACGGGGAGAAGAAGAGTGAATAACTTGAACCTGGGGGCTTCATATGAAAACGGTAGATAGAGAGAAACTCTGGGAAGAATATCAGAAAAAAAAGACACCGGAGTTAAGAGAAAAACTAATAATAGAATATTCACCGCTTGTCAAGCTTGTTGCCGGAAGATTGAGCATGTATCTCGGATATAATGTGGAATATGATGATCTTGTAAGTTATGGCATCTTTGGTTTGATCGATGCAATCGATAAATTTGATCTCGGAAAAGAAGTTAAGTTTGAAACATATGCGAGTCTGCGAATACGTGGAACGATATTAGATCAGATTCGCAAAATGGACTGGATTCCAAGAACCGTCAGACAGAAACAGAAAAAAATCGATGAGGCGATCAAACAGGTTGAAATGCGTACCGGAAAAAATGCTTCAGATGAGGAAATCGCGCAGGAATTAGGACTCTCAGAAGACGAACTTACCACATGGCAGTCGCAGCTTAAAGTCACGAATGTCGTCTCCTTAAACGAGTATCTTGAGCAGGGCGCGGAACCGGTGATGGATGCGCGGAGAAATTCCCATTTTATCCAGCCGGAAGATAAGATTGAAGAAGAAGAACTGAAACAGAAACTGGAAGAATCCTTAGAGGTTCTGACAGAGAAGGAACGTAAAGTGATTCTTTTATATTATTATGAAGATTTGACACTAAAGGAAATCAGCAGCATTCTTGAAGTATCGGAATCGAGAATTTCCCAGCTTCATACGAAGGCTCTTTTGAAAATGCGCAAAAAGCTTGGAAATTATCTTGGAATTCTCATAGACAGAGAGTAGAGGTGATCATTATGTCCATCAGACCAGTTGATTTTAACGGAATGATACAACGCACGCAGGATGTGAGTACTTTAAAACAGAATGAAGACAACAGACCTGTGGTGGAACAGCAGACGATTTTTTCACAGGAAATGAAAAAAGTGGAGCAGAATCTCCATCAGGTGGTTCATGCCCAGGAAAAAGAGAATGCCGGTTATCGTTACGATGCCAAAGAAAAGGGAAATGGGCATTATGAAAAGGAAGAACGGAAGAAAAAAGACAAGAAGCAGCAAAAGGCTGACAATGTTTATTTGAAGGGACAGACTTCCGGATTTGATATCAAGGTATAAGGAGCAGAAACATGACGACGATTGAAATTATTTTACTTCTGGTTGGATGTGTTTTTATGATTGGAAGTTTTTTCATCAGCGAAAAATTATCCTCTTCAGAGTTGAATAAGATCGCAGAATTAAGTGAAGATGAATTAAAAAAGATTATTGAACGTGAAGTGAATAATGCCGGCACACAGATGGATGATGTGATCGAACAGAAAATCGAAGAAGCCGGTGAACAGGCAGAGCGTGCAATGGAAAAAGAGTCTAATGAACAGATCATGCAGATTCATGAGTACTCTGAAACAGTTATGGAATCCATGAAGAAAACACATGATGAGATCATGTTTCTTTACAGTATGTTAAATGACAAACATACCGAGATGACATCTATGACAGGAGATTTACAGCGTCTGGCTGCAGATATCCGAAATTTACAGGAAAATATGTCCGCGAAAGCAGGCACTTCAATCAGAAAACCAGTTGCAGAATCCCATGTTGCGCAACAACCTGTCATGAAGCAGAATGCAGTTGTACAACCGATGACAGAGACGATAGATGTACAGCCGGAACCTGAAGTTCAGGTGAATCGTTTCCAAGAGATTCAGGAACCTGAACAGAAAACAGAAAAATCGGAAACAGCGGATGCACAGGGCATGTCAAATGATATGATTTTAAAACTTTATGAGCAGGGACTGAGCAAAGTCGAGATTGCAAAACAATTGGGACGTGGACTTGGCGAAGTGAATTTAGTGATCGAATTGTATAAAGGGGACGAAAATCTGTGAAATTAAAATATTATTTAAGAGGTCTTGGCATTGGAATTATTGTCACAACGATTCTTCTGATGATTGCATTTGCGCTGCATAAACCTACAATGTCAGATGCGGATATTATTGCCAGAGCAAAACAGCTTGGAATGGTCATGCCGGAGGATGAAGAACCTTTGCAGGACACTGAGACAACAGAGAGCACGGAAGTGACAGCAGTTCCTGAGACGGAAACTGCACAAATTGAGGAACAGACGACAGAGGTTGCTGCAAATATAGAAGAACCGGTGACTGCAGAGGAAACAGAGAATCCGGAATCGGAGATGACAGATACAGAAGTGGCAACAGAAGTATCATCAGAGGCAAATGAGGAAAACAACACAGCCGTGAATGCAGCGCCGTATACATTGGTTGTAAACAGAGGAGATGTGTGCAGAATTGTCTGTGAAAATCTTCAGGCAAACGGAGTTGTGGACGATGCGGAGGCATTCCGCAAGTTCCTTGGACAGAAGGGCTTTGCATCTTCCATCAGTGTGGGAAGTTACTCCATTCCTTATGGATTAGATTATGAGGAAATCTATCAGATTTTAAAACTTGGTCCTCAATAGAAAAAATGCTTGCATACAGGAAAAGCCTGTGCTATAATCTACAAGGCTCAACTTGGAAGAAAAGAATCTTCCGGGAAAAATCACATGTGCTGACTTACAGACCGGTGCCAGATTTGGTTGTCTGCAAGAATGATACACATGGAAGAAAACAAAACCATGGAGGTAAAAAAATGAGTGTTATTTCAATGAAACAGTTATTAGAAGCAGGTGTTCATTTCGGACATCAGACAAGAAGATGGAATCCTAAAATGGCTCCATACATCTACACAGAGAGAAATGGTATCTATATCATCGACTTACAGAAATCTGTAGGTAAAGTAGATGAAGCTTACAAAGCTATGTCTGATATCGCTGCTGAAGGTGGTACAATCCTTTTCGTAGGAACAAAGAAACAGGCTCAGGATGCTATCAAATCTGAAGCAGAGCGTTGTGGAATGTTCTATGTAAACGAGAGATGGTTAGGTGGTATGTTAACAAACTTCAAGACTATCCAGAGCCGTATCGCAAGATTAAAAGAGATTGAGACAATGGCAGCTGATGGTACTTTCGAAGTATTACCTAAGAAAGAAGTTATCGCTCTTAAGAAAGAATGGGAGAAATTAGAGAAAAACCTTGGTGGTATCAAGGAAATGAAGAAAATCCCAGATGCTATCTTTATCGTAGATCCTAAGAAAGAGAGAATCTGTGTTCAGGAAGCTCATACATTAGGAATCACATTAATCGGTATTGCTGATACAAACTGCGATCCAGAAGAATTAGATTATGTAATTCCTGGTAACGATGATGCTATCAGAGCCGTAAAATTAATCGTTTCTAAAATGGCAGACGCTGTTATTGAAGCAAATCAGGGTGCAGAAGCTTTAGAAGAAGTAGCTGAAGAAGTTGCTGTTGAGGAAGAAGCAGAAGCATAAGAAGGACCTACAATATGCTGTCTGGTTAACCAGACAGCATATTTTTTAAAAACATTTATTCATATTGGAGGATACGAAAATGGCTATTACAGCGGCTATGGTAAAAGAACTGCGTGAATTAACAGGCGCAGGAATGATGGATTGTAAAAAAGCTTTAGGCGAGACAGACGGAAATATGGACGAGGCTGTTGAGTACTTAAGAAAAAATGGACAGGCAAAAGCTGAGAAGAAAGCAAGCAGAATTGCTGCAGAAGGTCTTTGTACAGTAGTTGTAAAAGATGACAAGACAGCAGCTGTTGTCGAAGTTAACTCTGAGACAGACTTTGTTGCTAAAAACGAGACATTCCAGCAGTTCGTAAAAGCTGTTGCAGAGCAGGCTGTTGAGTCTGATGCAGCTGATATGGATGCATTCATGGAAGAAAAATGGAATGAGGATCCATCTAAGACTGTAAAAGATGCTTTAGTAGAGAAAGTTGCAGTGATCGGTGAGAACCTTAAAATCCGTAGATTTGAGAAAGTTGTTGCTACAAACGGATGTGTTGTATCTTACGTACACGGTGGCGGTAGAATCGGTGTTATCGTTGAGGCTGAAACAGCAGTTGTAAACGATGCTGTAAAAGAAGCTTTAACAAACCTTGCAATGCAGATTGCAGCTTTAAATCCAAAATATGTTTCCAGAGATGAGATCAGCGAAGAATATATCGCACATGAGAAAGAGATTCTCTTAGCTCAGATCATGAACGATCCAAAAGAGTCCCAGAAACCGGAGAAAGTGATCAATGGTATGATCGAAGGACGTGTAAGCAAAGAATTAAAAGAAATCTGCTTAGTAGATCAGGTTTATGTAAAAGCTGAAGATGGAAAACAGACTGTTGCTAAATATTTAGACGAAGTTTCCAAAGCAGTTGGTACACCTGTAAGCGTTAAGAGATTTGTTCGTTTCGAGACTGGTGAAGGAATCGAAAAGAAACAGGAAGACTTTGCAGCTGAAGTTGCAGCACAGATGAACGCATAATAAAATCTGATTTTGAAATGCCCTGAGGACGATTATGTTTTCAGGGCATTTTTTGTCGGTAATTTATAAAAATGGCTGTAAAATATTGTTGAAAAAACCTTGCTAAATATTGGAAAGTATCTTATCATGGTATTAATAGAAAAGTTAACATAAGTATTACAAACGTAGGACTGTTGTTACACAGACCAGAAAATAAGAAGGAGTGTTATAGTCATGGAAGCAAAAGAAAAAGTATCATTTATCCACTCCATCGCAACAAAGATCATGTTAATGGTGGTTGTGATGGTGGCTTTATCGCTTATGGCGTGTATTTCTATCGCAAATGTAAGGGCTTCGGCGACAGTCAACAATGTCAACGAGAATTTTATTTTGAGCCTTACGGAATCAGCGGCAAAAACATTGGACAAGATTCCGGCAGAGGTAGATTTTTCCACCCAGTGTGCAGCTGTCATGCAGGATATGCGCATGGAGGGTGTGTCGTCTGCCTATGGATATCTTGTAGATTCTGACGGCACGATGCTTTATCATCCGACTGCAGATAAAATTGGAAAATCTGTGGAAAATGAGGTTGTAAAGGGCGTTGTGAGCCAGCTTCAATCAGGCAATATCCCACAGGATGCGGTTGTAACCTATAATTTTAACGGAACAGTCAAATATGCTGCATATGCACTGACCTCTGACCACAAGATTGTTGTGATGTCTGCAGATAAAGGTGAGATCATGGAACCAATCACCAATATGGTAAGGTTAATGCAGATTACTATGGGTGTCTGTCTGATCATCTGCTGTCTGGCTGCATTGGTTTTGACAAACATGATCACAAAACCAATTCACCAGCTGACTTATATTATTACGAGAACAGCTAATTTTGACTTTACCCATAATGCTAACAGCAGAAGATTATACAGCAGAAAAGATGAGATTGGGATTATGGCAGCTGAAATGCATATTATGCGCAAAAATCTGCGTGATATGGTTGCCAGTATCCAGGATGCAGGACAGAAGATCAATGAGAATGTGTCTGAGTTAAATGAGGTTACGGATACGGTGAACCAGATGTGTTCCGATAACTCGGCAACCAGCCAGCAGCTTGCTGCCGGTATGCAGGAGACAGCAGCGACAACTGTCACAATCAATGAGAATGTGTCCCAGATCAAGGGAGAAGCTGAAACTATCAATACCATGGCAGAGGAAGGTGCAAAGAATTCAGAAACTGTTATGGATCGTGCTTTACAGCTTCGTACCAAGACTGTCACCGCAAGCAATAAGACAATGGAGATTTATAATTCTGTCAAGGAGAAAGCTGAAAAAGCAATTGAAGGCTCCAAAGCAGTTGAGAAGATCAATGAACTGACAGGAACTATCATGGAGATTTCTTCACAGACAGGTCTTCTGGCTTTGAACGCATCCATCGAGGCGGCAAGAGCAGGAGAAGCAGGAAAAGGCTTTGCTGTAGTTGCAACTGAAATTGGAAGCCTTGCAGACCAGACTTCCCAGGCAATTGCCAATATCAGTGCGATTGTAAAAGAAGTAAACGAGGCAGTCGGCAATATGTCGGAATGTCTGGAAGAGACAACAGAGTTCCTTGAGAAGAGCGTATCTGCTGATTACAAAGAATTTGAACAGGTAAGTGAACAATATAAGGATGATGCGAATGTATTTAAGAACAGCATGGAGGGAATCAAGACATCCATGGCGCAGCTTGCAGGTGCGATCGAGCAGATCGCAAGTGCTTTGAGCGGCATCAACGATACGGTGGGTGAATCCTCTGTGGGCGTTACGGATATTGCAGAAAAAACTTCCGGCATGGTAGAGAAGACATCATCCGCAACAGATAAAGTAAAAGAATGTTATCAGTGTGTAGATGAACTGAGAGATATTGTTACTAAATTTACATTAGAGTAACAGATTTGTAATTGGATGCGGAGGGGCAGAGCTGTTTTGACGGCTTGCCCCTTTTAAAATAGGAAAATTCTGACAATAATTGCAATAATTTGAAAAAATCATACGATTATATGCTGTTTTCTGCTTTGAAAAATCAAAAAATGTGTTACAATAGATAGGAGACAAATGATAAGCTTGGGGGTTATTCCATGCAGGATAAAGATACAGAGGCAATAAATAATCAAAGAAAACGAAGAAAAAGAATCGGACGGATTCGGAATGGTATTATAATGACGATTGCCGGATGGATCATCCTGTCGATGATACTGATCATTGTTTTATTTGTGCAGGTAATAAAGATTCAGCATAAACTGGATAATATTGTGACAGTCAGTTCGAAGGAACAGGTTCAGCAGGAAAATGCGCAGAAACCGGAAAGTGCCGGGGAGTCTGTTTATACCGATGTCACTGAAGCAACAGAGACACCAAAAACCTATGAGTCTGTGACACCGCCGGCTACCGGCATTTCAGAGGAAGAGAATCTTGCCGGGGATGGCGATATACATAAAGTTTACCTGACTTTCGAAGACGGGCCTTCTGATCATACCGGAGAGATTCTGGACATATTGGCTCAATATGATGTGAAGGCAACTTTTTTTGTGGTCGGGAAAGAGGATGAAGAATCCCAGGCACTGTATCAGAGAATCGCAGATGAGGGACATACGCTCGGCATGCATTCTTATTCCAACAAATACAGCCAGATCTATCAGTCAGATGAGGCATTTGAAGAAGATTTTGAACGCTTACGTGATGAATTGTATCAGGTCACAGGAGTGAACAGTATTTACTATCGTTTCCCGGGTGGAAGCAGTAACCAGATCAGTAACGTACCAATGAGTGATTTTATCCATTACCTGAATGAACAGGGAGTTATTTATTATGACTGGAACGTTTCTGCGGGAGATGCAGCATCGAATGCATATTCATCCGAGGAAATAGTTGCGAATGTGATGGATGATGTAGTAAAATATAAAACGTCAGTTGTTTTGTTACATGACGCATCGGATAAGTCAGCAACGGTAGAGGCTTTAGCACCATTGATCGAGGCATTGAATGAAATGGGCGCTGAGATCCTGCCGATTGATGAAGATACATCAGTTATTCAATATGTGAAGGCAGACAGTATTGACTAACTAAATATAAATGGAGGAAGATTATGGGATTTTTTAAAGATTTTAAAGATGATTTTTCACAGGCAGTGAATGAACTGATGCCGGGTGAGGACAATTTAGAAGATGGCGCAGCAAATGAAGATTTAGTTGTGAACACTTTGGAAAATGAAGTTGATGTTGAATCTGAACTTTCCAAATTAGACGGTCTTTTAGAGCAGGTGACTTCACAGACTGCAAAACAGCAGGCTTCAGTGCAGGATCAGCCAGTTCCGTCCGTACCGCAGCCGCAGCCAGCAGGTGGAACAAAAATCGAACAGCCGGTAATCCCGGAAAATCATGTAAAAAACACTCAGGAGGAAAGAAAAATGGCAGACAATATAACACCAGTTGTCAATGAAACAAAACCAGTATCAGATGAGGTATCTGTAATTACAGAGGGAACGATCATCAAAGGAGATATCGTATCCAACGGATCTTTAGACATCAGAGGAAACGTTCAGGGAGACATTGGATGTAACGGAAAACTTGTTGTAACAGGTACAGTAACAGGCAACAGCAATTCTTCTGAATTTTTTGCTGATGCAGCTAAGATTGAGGGAGAAGTCGTAAGCACAGGTACTGTTAAGATCGGACTTGGCTCTGTGATCATTGGTAATGTAACATCTTCGTCTGCAGTTATCGCAGGGGCAATCAAAGGAGATATTGATGTCCAGGGTCCTGTTGTTGTCGATACATCCGCTGTTGTTATGGGTAACATCAAATCCCGTTCCGTACAGATCAACAATGGTGCAGTCATCGAAGGTTTCTGCTCCCAGTGCTACTCAGATGTTGATGTTGAGAGCCTTTTTGCTTCCAAGAATAATGAATAATCCAGAAAGGAAACGGATTCATAAATGAAACGAGTTTTTTTGAAATTAAGCGGAGAAGCATTAGCAGGTGAAAAACACACTGGTTTTGATGAACCAACCGTTACAGAAGTTGCAAAACAGGTAAAGCAGATTGCAGATAAAGGAATCCAGATTGGTATTGTGATCGGTGGTGGTAATTTCTGGAGAGGAAGAACTTCCGAGACGATCGACAGACCTAAGGCGGATCAGATTGGTATGTTAGCAACCATTATGAACTGTATCTATGTATCTGAGATTTTCCGTTCTGTTGGAATGGATACAGAGATTTTTACACCATTTTTATGTGGAAGCATGACAAAGCTTTTCTCTAAAGATGAGGCAGATAAATGTTTCAATGAGGGAAAGATTGTTTTCTTTGCAGGTGGAACAGGTCATCCTTATTTTTCTACCGATACGGGAATCGTATTACGCGCAATTGAGATGGAAGCAGAAGGTATTTATCTTGCAAAGGCAATTGATGGTGTCTATGACAGCGATCCGAAGCTGAATCCGGCTGCTAAGAAGTATGATGAGGTATCTATTCAGGAGGTAATTGACCAGAAGCTCGCTGTAGTAGATCTTACAGCATCCATTATGTGCATGGAAAACAAGATGCCGATGTATGTGTTCGGATTAAATGAAGAAAATAGTATTGTAAAGGCCATGAGTGGAGAATTTAATGGCACAAAGGTAACAGTTTAGGAGGCTAAATCATCTCCTCACTCGGAGTTCGGATTTTTGCTTCGCAAAAACAAGGAGGATTAATATGGACGAGAGATTAGTTCAGTTCGATGAGAAAATGCAGAAAACAATGAACAATTTATCAGAGGAATTTGGAAGTATCCGTGCCGGACGTGCCAATCCACATGTTCTTGATAAATTGAGAGTTGATTATTACGGAACACCAACACCTATCCAGCAGGTGGCAAACGTAAATGTTCCGGAACCTAGAATGATTCAGATTCAGCCATGGGAAGCTTCTATGGTAAAAGAGATTGAGAAAGTGATCATGACATCTGATCTTGGAATCAATCCTACCAATGATGGAAAGACAATCCGTCTTTTATTCCCAGAACTGACAGAGGAAAGACGTAAAGATCTTGCAAAAGACGTAAAGAAGAAAGGTGAGAGTGCAAAAGTAGCCATTCGTAATATTCGTCGTGATGCAAATGATTCCTTCAAGAAACTTGCAAAAGAGGATGTTTCAGAAGATGAAATCAAAGCATTGGAAGAAAATGCTCAGAAGATGACAGATAAATATATTGCAGCTGTCGATGAAGCGGTAGAAGTTAAAACAAAAGAAATTTTAACTGTATAAATAAATTGACAGAATAAAAGAAAGAGTGGGGGCATGAGAAAATCGTGTCCTCATTTTCGTAACTTATAAAAGAACAATATTTTGCAATGACAGCGGAACAAAAAAATTACAAGGTTTTGTGCCGTTTGACTGGAACAGAAAGGATATACAATTAGCATGAAGATTCCACAACATGTAGCAATTATATTAGATGGAAATGGAAGATGGGCAAAAAGCAAAGGAATGCCAAGAAATTACGGACATACGGTCGGGGCTAAGAATGTGGAGACAGTCTGTCAGGCAGCCCATGATATGGGAATTAAATATCTGACCTTATATGCTTTTTCTACCGAGAACTGGAACCGGCCGGATAACGAAGTAAATGCATTGATGAAATTACTGGAATCTTATCTGAAAAACTGTATTAAAACTGCGGATAAGAATAATATGCGTGTCCGGGTGATCGGAGATACCACAAAACTCAGTGAGAAGTTTCAAAATCAGATCAAAGAATTGGAGTCTGCATCTGCACACAATGATGGTTTGAATCTGCAGATTGCGATCAATTATGGAAGCCGGGATGAGATGCTCCGGGGCATGCGGAAAATGTATGCAGATCTCCGTGACGGCAAATTGCAGGAAAACGAGATTGATGAGACACATTTTGAAGCTTATCTGGATACGAAAGATATTCCGGATCCGGATCTGTTGATCCGCACCAGTGGGGAACAGCGCTTATCGAATTATCTCTTATGGCAGCTGGCTTACAGTGAATTTTATTTTACGGAAGTTCCATGGCCGGACTTCCATAAAGAAGAATTAGAAAAGGCAGTCGAAGCATATAATAAACGTGACCGCAGGTTTGGTGCACTCTCAGAGGAGGATGGAGAAAAATAATGTTTAAGACAAGATTATTAAGTGGAATCGTGTTAGTGATCGCAGCACTGGTTCTGATCATTACAGGCGGAGATGTTCTGCTGATCTCAACACTGATTATTTCCTATATTGGTATGTTTGAATTATATCGCATTTTTCACATTGAAAAAGAAGCGGTTGGAATCATTGGCTATCTTGCTGCGACCGTGTATTATTGTAATCTGAAATTTGCATTTTTGCCGGATACAATGGTGTTTGTATTAGGTGTTTTGATTCTTATGATGTTCGCATATGTATTTACATATCCGAAGTATAGGACGGAACAGGTACTTGCAGCATTTTTTGGCGTGTTCTATGTTGCTGTGATGCTGTCGTATGTGTATCAGACACGTATGATTGAGGCAGGTGCCTACATTGTATGGCTTGTTTTTTTGTGCTCCTGGGGATGCGACACCTGTGCATACTGTGTAGGAATGTTGATTGGGAAACATAAAATGTCGCCAAAATTAAGTCCGAAGAAATCAGTGGAGGGCGCTGTCGGCGGTGTTGCAGGTGCAGCGCTTCTCACGATTATTTATGGCATGATCTTTAAAAGTGCCATGCAGATTGATCAGACACATGTCTGGATCATGGCAGGAATCAGTGCGGTTGGAGCTTTAATCTCTATGGTGGGGGATCTTACAGCATCCGCCATCAAGCGTAATTATGAGATCAAAGATTATGGAAAACTGATTCCGGGGCACGGTGGTATTTTAGACCGTTTTGACAGTGTGATCTTTACTGCACCAATCATTTATTTCCTTGCAGTGAACTTTATTAAATTATAAGATAAGGAAAACATAAAATATGAAAAAAATTGCAATTTTAGGTTCTACCGGTTCTATCGGTACACAGACACTCGATATTGTAAGAGAGCAGCGGGATATTCAGGTAGTTGCAATGGCTGCCGGAAGTAATATCAGTTTGTTAGAAGCGCAGATGAGAGAGTTCAAGCCATCACTTGTCAGTGTATGGGATGAAAAAAAGGCATCAGAACTTCGTACGAATACAAAAGACCTCGGCATAAAAATCGTGTCCGGCATGGAAGGACTTCTTGAAGTATCGGTGATCCCGGAGAGTGAGATTTTAGTGACTGCAATTGTTGGTATGCTTGGAATCAGACCAACGATTGCTGCAATTAAAGCAGGAAAGAAAATTGCGTTGGCAAACAAGGAAACACTTGTCACTGCCGGACATATTATTATACCGCTTGCAAAGGAATACAAGGTACCGATTCTTCCGGTAGACAGCGAACACAGTGCGATTTTCCAGTCGTTGCAGGGTGCCGGAGATAATAAGATCAGCAAGATTTTACTGACAGCTTCCGGTGGACCATTCCGTGGAAGAAAATCAGATGACCTTAAGAATATACAAGTGGAAGATGCCCTGAAACATCCAAACTGGAGCATGGGAAGAAAAATTACGATCGATTCTTCTACATTGGTAAATAAAGGACTGGAAGTGATGGAAGCAAAATGGCTCTTTGATGTGACTTTAGATCAGATTCAGGTTGTAGTACATCCGCAGAGTGTCATTCACTCTGCTGTAGAGTATGAGGATGGAGCAGTGATCGCACAGCTAGGCACGCCGGATATGAGACTTCCAATCCAGTATGCACTTTATTATCCGGAGCGCAGGAATCTTTCAGGCAGGAGACTTGATCTGTTTGAGATAGCAGATCTTACCTTTGAAAAGCCGGATACCGATACATTCCGCGGGCTTGCACTTGCATATCAGGCAATGGAAAAGGGCGGAAATATTCCGACTGTGTACAATGCTGCCAATGAGAAAGCGGTCAGCCTGTTTTTAGACCGGAAGATTTCTTATCCGGAGATCACAGAGTTGATCGAGGCATGTATGGAAGATGCAGAGTTTATCGATCATCCGGATGTGGATGAAATTTTGTGGACAGAAGCAGCTGCTTATGAGTTTATTGAAAAAAAGATAAGAGCAAAATAAAACGCATTTAAAAATGCAGCAAGACATCAGGAAAGGTTTTTTACATGAAAATTATTATCGCATTACTTATATTCAGCATTATTATTCTGTTTCATGAACTGGGACATTTTTTGCTTGCAAAGGCAAATGGAATCCGTGTCAATGAATTTTCACTTGGATTAGGACCTACGCTTTTCGGAATCCAGAAAGGTGAGACAAAATACTCCATCAAACTGCTTCCATTTGGAGGAGTCTGCATGATGGAGGGAGAGGATTCGGAAAGCCAGGATAACAAAGCGTTTAACAACAAATCTGTCTGGGCAAGGATCAGCGTTGTAGCTGCGGGACCAATTTTTAATTTTATCATGGCTTTTATCTTCTCTTTTATCCTTGTCTGCTGCACCGGATATGATCTTCCGGTACTCTCTGATGTGAGTGAGGGTTATGCCGCAGAGGAAGCGGGACTTCAGGCAGGTGATACGATTGTAAAAATGGGAAATAAACATATTCATTTTTACCGTGAGGTGAGTGCATATTCCATGTACCATGCCGGAGAACCGGTGAAAGTAACTTATGAGAGGGATGGAGAACGTTACACAACGGAACTCACTCCAAAATATGATGAGACAACCGGAAGATATTTATATGGATTCATTGGAATGGCAGCAAGAGAGAAGACAACCAACAATGTATTCACGCTGGCAAAATACAGTGCTTACGAGGTGGAATACTGGATCTATACGACACTTGGAAGCTTAAAGCTGCTCTTTACCGGAGGCGTTACCGTCAATGATATGAGTGGCCCGGTAGGAATTGTCAGTGCAATCGGAGACAGCTATGAGCAGAGTGTTTCCTACGGCTACTTCTATGCATTCCTGCAAATGCTGTATATCAGTATCCTGCTTTCTGCGAACCTTGGTGTCATGAACCTTCTGCCACTCCCGGCACTCGACGGTGGAAGACTTGTATTTTTGCTGGTAGAGGCGATCCGTGGCAAAAAAGTTGACCCGGAAAAAGAGGGCATGGTACATTTTGCCGGTATCATGATATTGTTTGCACTCATGATACTGATCATGTTTAACGACATTCGTAAGTTGTTTATATAGATTAGAAAAAGTTTCGCAATTATCCAGTAAGAATTTATACGAAAGGGAGAAGAACTATGACAAAAACAGTGAAGATCGGCAACCGCATCATTGGCGGCGGCAACCCGATTTTGATCCAGTCTATGACCAATACAAAAACCGAGAATGTGGAGGCAACTGCCGCACAGATCAATCAGCTTACAGCTGCCGGATGTGATATCATCCGCTGTGCAGTGCCTACGATGGATGCAGCGAAGGCATTAAAGGAGATAAAAAAACAGGTGCAGATTCCGGTCGTTGCAGACATTCATTTTGACTATCGTCTTGCAATTGCAGCAATGGAGAATGGAGCAGACAAGATCCGTATCAACCCTGGCAATATCGGAAGTGCGGAGCGTGTAAAGGCAGTGGTGGATGTCGCAAAAGAGCGCAACATTCCAATCCGTGTAGGGGTAAACAGTGGTTCCTTAGAAAAAAATCTGGTGGAGAAATACCATGGAGTGACGGCTGAGGGACTGGTAGAAAGTGCTTTGGATAAAGTGAAACTGATTGAAGATATGGGATATGATAATCTTGTCATCAGTATTAAATCTTCGGATGTTATGATGTGTGTGAAAGCACATGAACTGATCACAAGCCAGACCGATCATCCGCTGCATGTCGGGATCACGGAAGCCGGTACAATCATCAGCGGTAATATCAAGTCAGCCATCGGACTTGGATTGATCTTACATCAGGGAATCGGTGACACAATCCGGGTTTCCCTGACAGGAGATCCATTAGAGGAGATCAAATCTGCCAAATTAATTTTAAAAACACTTGGACTCCGCAAAGGCTGTGTGGAAGTAGTATCCTGTCCTACCTGTGGACGAACACAGATCAATCTGATCCAGCTGGCCAATCAGGTAGAAAATATGGTTGCCGACATTCCTCTTGACATTAAAGTTGCCGTTATGGGATGCGTTGTTAATGGTCCGGGAGAAGCAAAAGAGGCAGATATCGGAATCGCTGGAGGAATCGGAGAAGGACTTATTATCAAACATGGCGAGGTATTCAAAAAAGTGCCGGAGTCAGAACTTTTAGAGGCACTCCGCTATGAACTGTTACATTGGAATGAATAATTATGGCAAAACTATTTTTTGATGTCTTTCCGACACTGGATGTGTCCGGGGATATGAAGAAAATTTTATCTGAGATGGAAGTTACCAAGGTAGGGATGAATCATGAGAGAGATCATATCCGTGTCTATCTTTTGGGCAGTCATCTTATACATAAAAATAACATTACGCAGTTAGAAAAATCCATTGAGGAGCAGATATTTAAGGGAAAACGGATGAATGTCCGTATTATCGAAAAGTATCAGCTCTCCGAGCAGTATACCGCCCGCACGCTGATGGATATGTATAAGGACAGTATTTTAGAAGAGTTAAAAGCCTACAGTCTGATGGAATACAATCTGCTGCGTGCTTCCAAAATGGAATTTACGGATGACAGTCATCTGCATCTTGTACTGGAAAATACGATCATTGCACAGACACGCTCCCATGAAATTGTGGAATTTTTAGAGAAAATCGTGTGTGAGCGCTGTGGCATGAACCTGATTGTTGACCTTGACTTTGAGGAACCAAAAGAGAGCAGGTACAAGAAAAACAGTGATCTTCAGATTCAGTTTGAAATCAAAAATATATTAAAAAATATCAATTTGAAGGATGAGGACGGAGAGACAGTTGCAGTTGCTTCAGATGCCAATGAAAAAAGTGCAGCTTCCGGTCAGACTACAACATCTGGAGACAGGGGTTCTACAGGTGGTGGAAACGCCGTAAAACCTGCAAAAAACGATGCAAAATCTGCAAATGGTGCAGGAAATACTGCAAAAAAAACATATGACGGACCGCGGAAAGAGTTTAAAAAACGTTATGATGGCGGTGGCTTTGGCGGAGGTAAAAAATCCGATAATCCGGATGTAATTTACGGTCGTGATATTGAGGATGGAGAAACCATCCCATTGGAGAAAATCGTGGGTGAGATGGGTGAAGTTACCATCCGCTGTCAGGTCATGACGGTTGAGACGAGGGAGATCCGTAACGAAAAGACAATCATTATCATGTCGGTCACAGATTTTACGGATTCCATTGTCCTGAAAATATTTACAAGAAATGAAGACAGGGATGAGCTTCTTGGCAATCTGAAAAAAGGGGCATTCTTAAAAATCAAAGGTGTCACGACAATCGATAAGTTTGACAGTGAATTAACAATCGGTTCGATCGTTGGAATTAAGAAGATTGCAGACTTTACGACCACCCGTATGGACACCAGTCCGGAGAAGCGTGTGGAATTGCACTGTCATACAAAGATGAGTGATATGGATGGTGTGTCCGAGTGTAAAGACATCGTAAAGCGTGCCATGAAATGGGGACATAAGGCGATTGCGATCACCGACCACGGCGATGTACAGGCATTCCCGGATGCAAACCATGCACTGAGTCCGGATGACGATTTTAAGGTTATCTACGGTGTGGAAGCGTATCTGGTGGACGACTTGAAGGATATTATCACAGATTCGAAAGGACAGAGCCTCGATGAAACCTTTGTGGTGTTCGACTTGGAGACGACCGGTTTCAGCCCGGATAAGAATAAGATTATTGAGATCGGTGCAGTGAAAGTAGTCGGTGGTGTCATTACAGACCGCTTTTCGACATTTGTAAACCCGGAAGTGCCAATTCCATTCCGAATCGAGGAATTGACCTCAATTAAGGATGATATGGTCATTGATGCACCGAAGATTGAGGAGATTCTGCCGGAATTTATGAAGTTCTGCGATGGTGCGATCATGGTTGCCCACAATGCGGAATTTGATATGAGTTTTATTAAGAAAAACTGCAAGGATCAGGGGATAGAGAGAGAGTTTACGATCATAGATACAGTGGCTCTTGCCAGAATTCTGCTGCCGAACCTGAATCGTTTTAAACTCGATACCGTTGCAAAGGCATTGAATGTCTCACTGGAAAACCATCATCGTGCAGTTGACGATGCTGCCTGTACAGCAGAAATTTTTGTGAAATTTATTGAGATGTTAAAAGAACGCGGTATGGAAAATCTCGATGATGTGAACCATATGGTTTCCACCTCCCCGGAAACGGTCATGAAAATGCCGACCTACCATGCAATTATTCTGGCGACAAATGACATCGGACGTATCAATCTGTATCGTCTGGTTTCACTTTCACACCTCACGTATTATAATAAGAGACCACGTGTGCCAAAAAGTGAATTTGTCAAATACAGAGAGGGACTTCTTTTAGGCTCTGCCTGTGAAGCTGGAGAATTATACCGTGCGATTGTGGGCGGAAGACCGCAGGAAGAAATCATAAGACTTGTAAAGTTCTATGATTATCTGGAGATACAGCCGCTTGGAAACAATGAGTTCATGTTGCGCAGTGACAAGGAGCCGGTGAATACGATGGAAGAGCTGCAGGATATCAACCGCAGGATCTGCAGACTGGGGGAGGAATTTAACAAGCTTGTGGTGGCTACCTGCGATGTGCATTTCCTTGACCCGGAAGATGAAATCTACCGCCGTATTATTATGGCCGGAAAGGGATTTAAGGATGCTGACGAGCAGGCACCGTTATATCTTCGAACAACCGAAGAAATGCTAAAGGAATTCGAATATCTTGGAAGTGCCAAGGCAGAAGAGGTCGTCATTACAAATCCAAACAAAATTGCGGATATGTGTGAGAAGATTGCACCGGTAAGACCGGATAAGTGTCCGCCGTTTATCGAGAATTCGGATCAGATGCTCCGTGATATCTGCTATAACAAGGCGCACAGCATGTATGGTGAAGAACTGCCTCCGATCGTAAAGGAGCGGCTTGACCGAGAATTAAATTCGATTATTTCCAATGGATATGCGGTAATGTATATTATCGCACAGAAGCTTGTATGGAAGTCGAACGAGGATGGTTACCTTGTAGGTTCCCGTGGTTCGGTAGGTTCCTCTTTTGCAGCGACCATGTCCGGTATCACGGAGGTAAATCCATTGCAGGCGCATTATCGTTGCGAATATTGCAAATACAGCGATTTTGATTCACCGGAAGTCAAGGCATTTTCCGGAAGAAGTGGTTGTGATATGCCGGATAAGATTTGTCCGGTGTGTGGCAAAAAGCTGGTAAAAGATGGATTTGATATTCCATTTGAGACCTTCCTTGGATTCAAGGGAAATAAAGAGCCGGATATCGACTTAAACTTTTCCGGTGAGTATCAGAGTAAAGCCCATGCTTACTGTGAGGTTATTTTCGGTTACGGACAGACATTCCGTGCCGGAACGATTGGTACACTTGCGGATAAGACTGCATTTGGATATATCAAAAATTATTATGAAGAGCGTGGAATTCACAAGAGAAACTGTGAGATTGACCGTATTGTACAGGGATGTGTCGGTGTCCGGAGAACGACCGGACAGCATCCGGGAGGTATCGTTGTTCTTCCGGTGGGCGAGGAGATTAATACGTTTACTCCGGTACAGCATCCGGCAAACGATATGACGACTGCAACGGTTACGACTCATTTTGATTACCATTCCATCGACCATAACTTATTAAAACTGGACATTCTCGGACACGATGATCCGACCATGATCCGTATGTTACAGGACTTGACAGGACTTGATCCACAGACGATCCCTTTGGACGATCAGACAGTCATGTCGCTGTTTATGAATACCTCTGCATTGGGAGTAGAACCGGAAGACATCAACGGTATTCCCCTGGGATGTTTAGGAATCCCGGAGTTTGGAACAGATTTTGCGATGCAGATGGTTATTGATGCGAAACCGACCGAATTTTCGGATCTGATCCGAATTTCAGGACTTTCGCATGGTACGGATGTGTGGTTGGGAAATGCACAGACTTTAATTGAGCAGGGGATTGCAACGATTTCTACTGCAATCTGTACCCGTGATGATATTATGATTTATCTGATCAGTATGGGACTTGACAGTGAGCAGTCCTTTACCATTATGGAGTCTGTTCGAAAAGGTAAGGGATTAAAGGAAGAATGGAAGGAAGAGATGCGGGCACATAATGTACCGGAATGGTATATTGATTCGTGTTTAAAGATCAAGTATATGTTCCCGAAAGCACATGCGGCTGCCTACGTTATGATGGCGTGGCGTATTGCATACTGTAAAGTTTTTTATCCACTCGCCTATTATGCAGCATATTTTTCCATTCGTGCGACCGGTTTCAACTATGAGATCATGTGTCAGGGAAAAGAGCGTCTGGAATATTTTTATAAGGATTACACAAGAAGAAAAGACTCTCTTTCCAAAAAAGAGCAGGATGTCTACCGTGATATGCGGATCGTGCAGGAGATGTATGCGAGAGGTTTTGATTTTACGCCAATTGATATTTACCGTGCATTGCCGGACCGTTTCCAGATCATCGACGGAAAGCTTATGCCGGCGTTAAATACCATTGAAGGTATGGGTGACAATGCTGCAATTGCGGTTGCGGAGGCAGCAAAAGACGGAAAATTCTTATCCAAAGATGATTTCCGCCAGAGAACCAAGGTGACGAAATCTACCATTGATCTTATGGCAGATCTTGGACTGCTGGGCGATATGCCGGAGTCCAATCAGTTGTCGTTATTTGATTTTGCATAAATATTTGTTTTGCGGGATAAAGAAACGCCAGGAAAAAATGAAGTTTCCTGACGTTTCTTTTTTTGTAAAAAATTGCATTGTAACAACGCCTGCTTACGGATTGAAAATCTGTACATTGCCCGGGGCAGCAACAGATGTATAATAAGGGGTTTTGGTCGTAAAATCTTTAAAATAGACATAAGTGGAAGTTACATTAATGGCAGTGTAGTTGCCTTCTTTTAATTCCTGATAATTGCTTCCATCTGTATTAATACAACAGATGGCCGGATTTGTCTTATCATTTTTCTGAAAAAAGATTTTATCGCCTGTGACATTATAGCAGTCGACACGGCAGTCCGTGACCAGCGTTTTTTCACCATTTGTCAGATCGACTTTGGCAATGCGGTAATCGTTTTCACAGTCCATAAAATAAAGATTGTTTCCGTCTTTCACCGGCATCCAGCAGTTCCCCTCATAGATGACTTTTGCGTGGTCATTGGAAGTGTCCATCTCATAGATATTATGATTGTCTGTCAGTCCGTTATAATAAATATATTGTCCATCGGTACTTGCGGTAAAGTAGGACTGTTTTTCTACCTGCTCTTTTTCCTTGCCATCAATTTTGACTTTGTACAGCGTGGTTGCATCAGTGGTATCATAATGCAGATAGTACAGATAATTTCCAACCAGGGAAGCATACATACACGGATCATCATCTAAAATTTCAGGTTTTCCTTTTCCGTCAATGTCCAGCCGGCATAAGCTGTTGGTATTGACCGGGAGGAAGGAAAACGAATCAGCGCTTTTTCCCTTAAGTTTACAGTAATAAATGTAGTGGTCATCCACGTTGATGTAGCTGACACTCTGATCCTCTAACTTTTTGATGTTTGTGCCGTCCGGGTTCATGGAGTACAGACAGTAGTTGTCGGCAGGGTTGGCAAAGTAGACAATACCATCTTTTTCACAGAAATATCCTTCGTTATACAGATTTCCCGCAGTGTTGCCGTTGACATAACCGTCATTATACCGAATGCGGTTTATGTACCGGTAGAGGAAAACACACCCGGCAGCAAGAAGGATCACCAACACAAAAAGCAGCCATTTCCAGATTTTTTTCATAAGTAAATCACCTCTTTGATTTATAATCTTTATCTATAAAAAGTATAGCATTTCTGTATACCATGACGCAAGTGTTCTCTTGCAAGCAAACTGTGAATGTAATATATTATAAATAATAAATGGAAAGGCTTGGATTTATTATGAGAGATTTATTGGAACTAAGAGATGAGATCGATCAGATCGACAGTCAGATCGTAGATCTGTATGAACGCAGAATGGCAATTTCTGAGGAAGTTGCTGAATATAAAATTGCTGTAGGAAAGAAAGTATTTGACAAGCAGCGTGAGGTTTCCAAGTTGGAAACATTGAGCAGAAAAGGAACTACGCCATTTTTAAAACATGGTATCCGTGAACTGTTCGAGCAGATCATGTCCATGAGCCGGAAGCGTCAGTATCAGCTTCTGACAGAACATGGCCAGACGGAAAAACCCGATTTTAAAGAAGTAGATCATCTGAATTACAAAAATGCTAAAATCGTATTTCAGGGAACAGAAGGCGCGTATTCCCAGCTTGCGCTGAATGAGTATTTCGGGGAGAATGCAGACAGTTATCATGTGGATACGTGGCGGGATGCGATGGAAGCCATCCAAAACGGGGAGGCCGATTACGCTGTATTCCCAATTGAGAATTCATCCGCCGGAATCGTTTCCGAGAACTATGATCTTATGGTGGAATACAATAATTATATCGTGGGAGAGCAGATCATCCGTATCGACCATGCTCTTTTAGGTCTGCCGGAAGCAGACATGGACGATATCACCGACATTTATTCCCACCCTCAGGCGCTGATGCAGTGCTCAAAATACCTTGAGAGCCACAGAGACTGGGAAAAGCACAGTCTGAAAAATACGGCAATGTCTGCCCAGAAGATCAAAGAGGATGGAAAAAAGAACAAGGCAGCGATCGCAAGCACCCTGACTGCGGACATTTATGGTCTGAAAGTGCTCGACAAGGCGATCCAGAACAATAAAAACAATTACACAAAGTTTATCATTGTGGCGAACAAGAAGATTTTTGAATCGAGAGCCAATAAGATCAGTATCTCTTTTGAAGTTCCGCATGAGAGCGGTTCGCTGTACCATAAGCTGTCCCATTTTATCTACAACGGAATCAACATGAACAAGATCGAGTCCAGACCGGTGCAGGGAAAAGCGTGGGAGTACCGCTTCTTTGTTGACATTGAGGGAAACCTCAATGATGCAGCCGTACAGAATGCGCTGCGGGGGCTGACAGAGGAGACGATCCGTTTGAAAATACTTGGCAATTATGTGAGTGCAGAAGGGAATGAATAAACTGATGAAGAGTCCAAAGAATCTGATTTTATATAAAGATTTTGAAAATGGAAAATTATTTTATAACATGACCTGGATCATGGAGAATTATGAAAATGAATATTATAATAAAGAGGATGTGGAGTCTCTATTGTATGAGAGTTTGAACCAGTTAATGGAACTGGCAGTGAGTCATGGCTTTGAGGGGAATCTGTGGCACAGTTTTCTGGCATTTCTTCTTGTAAATAATGAGAATGCTTACAGCAAAACTTGTGAGATCCGCGGAAAAGTGGAGGGCTCTGTCAATCAGATCGTATTGCATGACTTTGAGATCATCAAATCGCTGTTTGATTTTGATTTTGGAAAACTTGCCTCTTATTTTGAGATGGACTGTATGGATGCCATCACTGATTATCAGAGCATGACAGGGAGCGGAAAGATTTTTAATAAGAGGATCAAGGAGCGCATCAATGAGTTGAAGTTAAAGCTGGAAGCTTCCACAGATGTGTCCGGATTTAAAGATGCAGTGACGGCATTTTATAAAGATTTTGGCGTTGGTAAACTCGGACTTCACAAGGCATTCCGCATTCAGCACAGGGAAAAGGAAGAGGTGGAGATCGTGCCGATCACAAATATTGCCCATGTGAAATTAGACGATCTGGTCGGCTATGAGCTTGCAAAACAGAAACTCATCGACAATACGGAAGCATTTGTCAACGGAAAGCAGGCAAATAACTGCCTGTTATATGGGGATGCCGGAACCGGAAAATCCACCAGTATCAAAGCCATTGCAAACCAGTACTATGACAGAGGCTTACGTCTGATCGAAGTGTACAAGCACCAGTTCTGTGATCTGAATGATGTCATCGCACAGATCAAAAACCGCAATTACAAGTTCATTATTTACATGGACGATCTCTCTTTTGAAGAGTTTGAGATCGAATATAAATATCTGAAGGCAGTGATCGAGGGCGGTCTTGAGAAAAAACCGGACAACGTACTGATCTATGCAACCTCCAACAGACGCCACCTGATCCGTGAAACATTTTCGGATAAAGAGGAAGTGCGTGAGGATATGCATACTTCCGATACTGTACAGGAAAAATTATCCCTGTATGCAAGATTTGGTGTTTCCATCTACTTTGGCGCACCGAATAAGAAGGAATTCCAGAATATTGTCAAAGTACTTGCAGAAAAATATCAGGTTTCCATGGATGAGGACACTTTGCTTGCTGAGGCCAATAAATGGGAGCTTTCCCACGGCGGATTATCCGGCAGGACAGCGCAGCAATTTATCAACTATTTACTTGGAAAAGAATAAAAAATTGGTATAATAGAGATATACAAAAGAAATGAGGAGGCAGACATCTGGTGATCCATACATTCGCAGCAATTTATATCGGTTCTTATGAAGTAAGTATTAAAATATTTGAGATTTCAGGAAAGAAGAAAATACGTGACATTGATTATATCCGGAGCAGGATTGAGCTCGGAAGAGATGCATATTCCAAGGGAAGTATCGGATATGAACTTGTGGAGGCGCTGTGTGATACGCTTGCCGAGTACAAAAAGATCATGGACGGCTACCGGGTGGACAGTTACGAAGCGTATGCTGCCGCAGCCTTGAGAAACGCTGAAAATGAACTTTTTATCTTAGACCAGATCCGCATCCGGACAGGACTTCTCGTAAAAGTTTTAAGTAACTCTGAGCATCGCTTTATCAGTTATAAATCGGTTGCCATGCGGGAAGATTTTGAGCGTATGATCCAGAAAGGTGCAGCAGTTGTGGATGCCGGAGGCGGCGGTATGCAGATCACGGTATTCTCAAAGGGAAAAGTAGTCACAACACAGCATCTGGCACTCGGCACCATGCGTATGCGGGAGCAGCTTGCAAGAAAAAGTAATAATCTGGCACAGTATGAACTTCAGGTAGAAGAACTTGTTGACAAGGAACTTGAAGTTTTTAAAGCTATGTATCTTCAGGAGACGAAGATCAAATACCTGATCATCATCGGTGATTATATATCAGAGATCAGCAGAAAAGTAGAAAAAAACAAGGAAGATAATACCATAGAGGTAGCAAAGTTCTTAAAGTACATCAGAAAGCTGGATGAGAAGACATTAGAGGAAATCTCAGAGGAATTGAACCTTTCGAATGAGAGTGATGCGCTTGTCATTCCATATATGATGATCTTTAAATGCATGGCGGAGAGCATCGGCGCAGAGAGTCTCTGGGCACCGGGAACAAATGTCAGCGATGGTATCGCATTCCACTATGCACAGAAGAATAATATGATCCGGGTAGAACATGATTTCGAGGCGGATGTCTTATCTGCCGCAAGAAATCTTTCCGAGCGTTACATGAGTTACACCCCACATATTGATGCACTGACGCAGATGGCAACCCTTATTTTTGATACGATGAAAAAAGTACATGGACTTGGCAGAAGAGAACGGCTGCTTTTACAGGTGGCTGCCATTTTACATGACTGCGGAAAATATATCAGTTTTGCCAACGGACCGTCCTGCTCCTATGACATTATTATGGCTTCCGAGATCATCGGACTGACACACAAAGAGCGTGAGATTGTTGCAAACACAGTATTATATAATACATGGCCGCTTCCTGACTATGAAGATCTCGCAGATAAATTGGATCATGACAGTTATCTGACCGTTGCAAAACTTTCTGCAATCCTTCGTGTATCCAATGCAATGGACCGGAGCCATAAACAGAAGTTTAAGAATGTAAAGGCGGCAGTCAAGGGAAGAGAACTTGTGATCACAATTGAGACAATGGATGATATTGCTTTGGAAAAAGCACTGTTTGATGCCAAAACGGCATACTTTGAAAATGTATTCAGTATAAAGCCGGTGATCAAAGAAAAGAGAGTCTACGGCTGACAGACAACCAATGGAAAGGCTAGGTTTATCTTATGGAGAAAGAACAGGATTTTAAAAAACCGGAATATTATGAAAACAGGGAATTGAGCTGGCTGAAATTTAATCACCGTGTATTAAACGAGGCGAGAGATAAATCCATTCCGCTTCTGGAACGATTAAAGTTTGTCAGTATCACTTCGTCAAATCTGGACGAATTTTTCATGGTGCGTGTCGCATCCCTGAAGGATATGGTACACGCCAATTATAAGAAAAAAGACATTGCCGGAATGACGGCATCGGAACAGTTAGAGAAGATCAATGAGCGCACGAGAGAGCTTGTCACACTTCAGTACAATACCTATAACCGTTCTCTTGTACCGCTTATGCACCAGCATGGGATCGTTGTGATGGATGCGTTTGAAGATCTGAGTGAGTCACAGGCTGCGTTTGTGGATCGATATTTCGAAGACAATGTATATCCGGTACTCACCCCGATGGCAGTGGATGCCTCAAGACCGTTTCCGCTGATCCGGAACAAGACATTGAACATTGCAGCACTTCTTTCCAAGAAAAAAGGAAAAGCAGAAAAAGAGGAAATTGAATTTGCAACCGTTCAGGTTCCAAGCGTGTTGCCACGCCTGGTACATATCCCTTCGGAAGATGGAAATGAAAAGACCTTCATTTTATTGGAGCAGGTCATTGAGCGGAATATTGATAAACTGTTTTTAAACTACGATGTACTCTGCGCATATCCTTACCGTGTTATGCGAAATGCCGATCTGTCGATTGATGAGGATGAAGCGGCGGACCTGCTAAAAGAGATTCAGAAACAGTTAAAAATGCGTCAGTGGGGCGAGGTTATCCGTCTGGAAGTGGAGGATGGCATTGACAAAAAGCTGTTAAACTTCTTAAAAGATGAATTAAAAGTGGCAGAACAGGATATTTTTCAGATCAACGGACCAATTGATTTCACATTCCTGATGAAAATGTATGGATTAGAAGGCTGTGACGATCTGCGGAATGAGCCTTACACGCCACAGCGCGTGCCGGAGATCGTACCGGGGGAAAATATTTTTGATGAGATTCGAAAAGGAGATATCCTTTTGCATCATCCATACCAGACGTTTGATCCGGTGGTTGATTTTATACGTCAGGCATCTGTGGATCCGGATGTACTTGCCATCAAACAGACACTTTACCGTGTCAGCGGCAATTCACCAATTATTGCTTCATTGGCACAGGCGGCTGAAAACGGCAAGCAGGTTTCTGTTTTAGTGGAGTTAAAGGCGCGATTTGATGAGGAAAATAACATTGTCTGGGCAAAAAAATTAGAGCAGGCTGGCTGCCATGTTATCTATGGTCTGGTTGGACTGAAAACCCACAGCAAAATAGCGCTGGTTGTCCGGAGGGAGGAAGATGGTATCCGTCGTTATGTGCATCTTGGAACCGGTAACTACAACGACTCCACAGCAAAGTTATATACAGACTGTGGTATTTTTACCTGTGACGGTGCGATCGGAGAGGATGCAACTGCCGTATTCAATATGTTGTCCGGCTACTCCGAACCATTGTCGTGGAATGAACTTGCGGTTGCACCAATCTGGCTTCGCACGAAGTTCACAAAGCTGATCCGTCGTGAGACGAAGCATGCAAAAGAGGGAAAACCTGCAAAGATCATTGCAAAAATGAATTCGCTCTGTGATCCGGGAATCATTGAATCCCTTTATGAAGCGTCTGCAGCAGGTGTTAAGATCCAGCTGATCGTCCGTGGAATCTGCTGCTTAAAAGTCGGAATCCCAGGGGTGAGCGAGAATATTGAAGTCCGTTCGATCGTTGGAAATTTCTTAGAGCACAGCCGGATATTCTATTTCTTCAACGATGGAGAAGAAGAACTTTACATGGGAAGTGCCGACTGGATGCCGCGTAACTTAGACAGACGAGTGGAGATTTTATTCCCGGTATTAGATGATGAACTGAAAAAACGTGTCAGACATATTCTGGATGTGGAGCTGGCAGACACTTTAAAAGCACATGTACTGCATGCTGACGGCAATTACGAGAAGGTAGACAGACGTGGAAAAGCAGCATTATCATCTCAGGATGTTTTCTGTAAGGAAGCAATGGAAGCTGTTCCAAAACCATCTCACGGATATCAGGGAAGAGTGTTTATTCCGGCAGAACCTGTAGAATAAATAGCATTACGGTAAGAGCAGTTATTGTGTGAGGGAGGATGGGCTATGAATAATAAAATTTTATTTGCGGATCTGGATCGTACATTATTGTGTGATGATAAGTCGATTTCTGAAAAGAACCGGGCTGCAATACAGAAAATGTTAGAGCGTGGACACTATTTTGTTCTGGCAACCGGACGACCGGTAGAGTCAGGGAGAATTGTTGTGAAAGATCTTGGGCTGACCAGTCCGGGATGTTATATGATCGCCTTTAACGGGGCAGTGATCTATGACTGTGCGGCAGACCGTGTGCTTTATAAAAGTGCACTTCCAATTGAGGTTGCGCAGGAGATTTTTGACCGGGCGCATAAAGCCGGCATCTATGCGCAGACCTACAATACCGTAGACATTGTGACAAAACGACACACAAAAGAATTGGATTATTATGTGGAGCGTTCTCATATGACCTACAAACTCACAAGAAGAATTTCGGATTGTCTGGATTCGGAACCTCAGAAAGTCATTCTGATCCATCTGGAGGATGATGAAAAATTAAAACGTTTCCAGAAAGCAAATGCTGCCTGGGCGAAAGGAAAATGCAACTCCTTTTTCTCCTGTAAAGAGTATCTGGAGTATTGTCCAGTCAACACGGACAAAGGAACCGGTGCACAGTATCTGGTGAAATTGTTAAATATTCCACATACCAGCACGGTTGCGATCGGAGATGAGCAGAACGACATTCCGATGATCCAATCCGCGCATATTGGCATCGCTATGAAGAACGGGATCGATGATATCAAGAAAGCCGCTGATTATGTCACGGAAAATGATAACAACCATGATGCGATCGCGGAAGTGATCGAGAAGTTTATTTTATAAAAAAAGAGAAGCTTACCATTGATATGTAAGCTTCCTTTTTTATCTGCCGGCTTTTATCGTTTCTAAAACAGAGTAAGGAATATACAGATGTCCCCGGCCTTTGCCAAGAGCGATATCCGGTTTGTTTGAGCCGTGGAAATCAGAGCCACCGCTGATAAGCAGTCCGTTTTCCCTTGCAAGACGTTTCATCTGCTGTTCTTCTCCGGTGGTGTAGGTGGAGTAGATTGCTTCTAACCCGTCAAGTCCCGCCGGTTTCAGCTCGTCGATCATTTTCTGGAGATTGGTGTTACTCAGACCGTAGAGCAGAGGGTGAGCTAAAATGGCAGTACCACCGGCTTCTTTGATGAGACGCACGGCATCGGTGGATGCAACTTTCAACCTGCCGACATAGCATTTGCAGTGATCGCCGATATAACGGTCGAAGGCTTCGCGGACACTCTTGATCTGGCCATGTTCATACAGGAAACGTGCAATGTTGGCGCGTGTAATAACGCAGTCCGGATTTTCAGCCACCAGTTCTTCCATCGTAATGGAAAGCCCTTCCTTCTGAAGTGCCTCCACCATAAGTGCATTGCGCTCACTGCGGCATTTCCGGTATTCGGCTGTCTTTTTCAGAAGCTGCTCATTTTCCATATCAATATATAACCCCACGATATGGACTTCTTTTCCGTGATAATCGGTGGAGAGTTCAATGCCCGGTATCAGTTCGATTCCGGCAGAAGCAGCGCAGGGCATTGCTTTGCATACACCCTGGCAGGTGTCATGGTCTGTCAGTGCAAATGCCGCCAGCCCGACTTTCTTTGCCTCAGCCACCAGATCTTCGGGTGTGAGAGTTCCGTCTGATTCGGTGGAATGTACGTGTAAGTCGACAATTCTGTGATCCATAGTTTATTTGTCAATACCTTTCATGGTTCTTGTATTTTAAAAAAATTTTTATAATATAAGAAGAGTGTACTAAATGGCAACGCAAAATGCAAATCCTGATGCTAAATTTATAAAATAAAAAAAATATACTTGACGAAATGAGTGTGTGTATGTTATATTATCAGAGTTGTTGAAAACAAAGTAGAGTATCCACTCTCACCGGAGCACAAATTTACAGTGTCTCATGGTTTAATACCTCAAACGTCGCATATGCGTATTTGATTGATTGTGGATAGTCTGCCTATCCACTTTTTTTATGTGGAAGCATGAAAAATTATTTTGGAGGTGCAATACCATTAGCGAGTTAATGATTAATGAACAGATCAGAGACAAGGAAATTCGTCTGATCGGAGAAAACGGAGAACAGCTTGGCATTATGTCAGCGAGAGAAGCTATGAAGCTTGCTGAGGAAGCAGAACTTGACTTAGTTAAAATCGCTCCAACTGCAAAACCACCTGTCTGCAAGATTATCGATTACGGTAAGTATCGTTATGAACTGGCAAGAAAAGAAAAAGAAGCCAAAAAGAAACAGAAAGTGGTTGAGCTGAAAGAGATTCGCTTGTCACCGAATATTGATTTAAATGATCTGAATACCAAAATGAACGCTGCAAAGAAGTTTTTATCCAAGGGAGATAAAGTGAAGATCACTTTGAGATTCCGCGGACGTGAAATGGCTCATATGAATGCAAGCAAACACATTCTCGACGATTTCGCAGAAAGCTTATCTGACACAGCAGTAGTGGAAAAAGCACCAAAGGTTGAAGGAAGAAGCATCAGCATGGTGTTGGCAGAAAAGAAATAATTATTTTAAGGAGGAATCTATCATGCCAAAAATGAAAACAAGCAGAGCAGCTGCAAAACGTTTCAAAGTTACAGGAACAGGAAAATTAAAAAGAAGTAAAGCTTATAAGAGACATATCTTAACAAAGAAAACAACAAAAAATAAGAGAAATCTTAGAAAACCAGCAATGGTTGATGCAACAAACGTTAAGAATATGAAGAAGATTTTACCATACGCATAGGAATCATGTAAGGAGGAATAAAAAATGGCAAGAGTAAAAGGCGGTTTAGGCGCTAAAAAAAGACATAATAGAACTTTAAAATTAGCAAAAGGTTACAGAGGCGCTAGATCTAAACAGTATAGAGTAGCAAAACAGTCAGTTATGAGAGCCTTAACAAGTTCTTATGCTGGTAGAAAAGAAAGAAAGAGACAGTTCCGTCAGTTATGGATCGCTCGTATCAACGCAGCAGCAAGAATGAACGGAATCTCTTACAGCCAGATGATGCACGGATTAAAAGTATCAGGTATTGATATCAACCGTAAAATGTTAGCAGAGATGGCAGTTAACGATGCAGCCGGATTTGCAGCACTTGCAGAAGTAGCTAAGAAAGCAGTTGCTTAATAGAAATTTAAAAACCTCGGAAACGTTATGTTTTCGGGGTTTTTCTTTATAAAAATCAAATAAAAGATTCTGAATTACTCAGTCCTGCCACTACGCAGATCTTAAACGAGATTCAAAATCTTTCTAATAGAAATGTAACATCAACAGTACAGAATATCAATAAAAAATGAAGATACTGGCAGTGTATTCAAAATTGACAAATTTATAAATATAGCATATAATAATTTCTAGCAAGAGAACCGAAAGCTAGTGGCACCTAGCCGTCGGTAAATATGAGTTAAAAAGATAACGCCTTAGTTTACCAGACTGGGGGCGTTATTTTTTGTGTCGTAAAATTGTGACAACAAGAGTAATAACAGCACAAAGCATAATTACGAAAGTGAAAAGATCACTGTATGTAACCATTGGCACCAACCTCCTTTAAGTATCCGGCGGTAAGTACCTCGCCCCTTCAGTTCCCTTAGCCAAAAGTATATCATAAATTATAATATTATAATAGATGTTATCTATGAAATATCCTGCTTATGCAGATTCCGAAACTCCGACGGCGACATTTCCTTCATTTTATGAAAGGTTTTCGAAAAATAAAGTCCATTGTCAAACCCGATCGAATTTGCAATTGCTGTAACAGAGAGATCCGAATGTTCCAGCAGATAGCACGCCTGTTTCATACGAAAATCCGTGAGGTATTCCTTTGGAGACTGACCAAGCACGGATTCAAAGGAGCGGAACAACTGGCTTCGGCTCAGTCCTACATAGGCGGAAATATCCTCCACCGTGATATGGTAAGAATAATTGGAAGAAATATATTCAATCCCTTTTTGCACATAGCTGTTAGCAGAGTTTTGCGTTGTGTTTGTCGTTGCTCCATGCATGAAGAGTGCAAGCATGGTATAGAGACGGCCGGTCATTTCCACGGCGTGTTCGAACTCATTTCCTCTGGCATCATAAATATGGAGGATCTGCCTGTGAATGGATTCCCCCAGTGGTGTATGTTCAATAACAGGTCTTTCTGTCGAAAAATCCGTTGCCTTTAAGATCATTGAGGCGTCACTTCCGGTAAAACCAACCCATGCATACTCCCACGGATCGGTTTCATCCGCAAAATACAATACTTCCGTGTTCGGATAGACGAGAAAAGAATCTCCTGTCTGCAGCGTGAAAGTTGTATTTTTGATTTTATAATATCCCTTTCCGGAAATGATATAATGAATCAGATAATGATCGCGGATTCCGGGACCCCACTGGTAGAGTGGATCGCATTTTTGGAATCCTACATTGTAGACTGACAGTGACACAAGTTCTTTTTCGGTCACTTTGTAGGAATTTTTATAATTTTGATTCATAAAAAAATTTACCTCCCTGCAGTAAGATGAAAATTATGACAATCGTAAATATTTATTCATAAAATAAAAAGATATTTTCTGTACCATAAGATGTTGTATTTATATGTATTATATAAAGCATGAAATGAACATGCAACATTTTTACATATAATTTACACATTTTAGTCTATACAATTTCTGCTGGGTGCGTTAATATGTATCCATAGGAAAGGTTAATGAAGCTTCGCAAAACACGGAAAAAAAACAAGGAGGATTATTATGGCAATTTTAGTTACAGGAGGCGCCGGATATATCGGAAGCCACACATGTGTAGAATTACAGAATGCAGGATATGACGTAGTCGTATTAGATAACTTAAGCAACTCATCTGAGAAATCTTTAGACAGAGTAAAAGCGATCACGGGAAAAAACGTAAAATTTTATAAAGGAGATATTTTAGACAGAGATATCTTAAATAAGATTTTCGAAAACGAGCAGATCGACAGCTGCATCAACTTCGCCGGTCTGAAGGCAGTCGGCGAGTCTGTTGCAAAACCTTGGGAATATTACAATAACAATATTGCAGGTACTTTGACATTAGTTGACGTGATGAGACAGCATAACTGCAAAAACATTATTTTCTCATCCTCTGCAACGGTATACGGTGATCCGGCAGAAATCCCGATCACAGAGAACTGCCCTAAGGGACAGTGCACCAATCCATACGGCTGGACAAAATCTATGTTAGAGCAGATTTTAACAGATATCCAGAAAGCGGATCCGGAATGGAATGTTATTTTACTTCGTTATTTCAATCCGATCGGAGCACATAAGAGCGGTACAATGGGAGAAAACCCAAATGGTATTCCAAACAACTTAATGCCATATGTAACGCAGGTTGCAGTCGGCAAACTGAAAGAACTCGGCGTGTTCGGCAACGATTACGATACACCGGACGGAACAGGTGTGAGAGATTACATCCACGTAGTTGACCTTGCCATCGGTCATGTAAAAGCTTTAAAGAAGATTCAGGAGAATGCAGGACTTTGCATCTATAACCTCGGTACAGGACATGGTTACAGTGTATTGGATATTGTGAAAAACTTCGAGAAAGCAACCGGAGTGAAAATTCCTTATGTCATCAAACCAAGACGTCCGGGCGATATCGCAACCTGCTACTGTGATCCGACAAAAGCAAAAGAAGAACTTGGCTGGGAAGCACAGTACGGTATCGAAGATATGTGTGCAGATTCGTGGAGATGGCAGAAAAATAATCCAAATGGTTACGAGGACTAATAAAAATCATGGCATCAGAGTTATTAAAAAGAAGTGAAGTAAAAGAGGCGGATACATGGAATGTAAAAGACATGTATCCGACCACCGAAGCGTGGGAAAATGAATTAAAAGTCATCACAGAGATCGTAGATAAAATTGCTTTGTATGAAGGAAGCGTTGCTGCGACCGCTGAAAATCTCCTGGCTGTTTTAGAGCATCTGGCAAGTGCAGGAGAAAAAATCGAGAAGGCGTTCAACTATGCAGAACGTCTTTTTGACGAGGATCAGACCAACACCACACATCAGGCGATGTCCGCAAAAGTATATTCCCTTTATGCGGCAATGGGAAGTAAAACTGCGTTTGTAGACCCTGAGATCATTGCAGCGACGGATGAGACGTTAGAAGCATTTTACAAAGAATTGCCAGCACTGGAACTTTACAGAAAGCAGATTGCGGAAATCCGCAGAATGAAAGAACACTGCCTCTCAGCAGAGATGGAAAAGCTGCTTGCAATGACGGCTGAGATGAGCCAGACACCGGCAGATACGTTTTCCATTTTAAACAATGCTGACCTTGTATTCCCGGAGATTGAGGATGAAAACGGAGAGAAAGTCCGCATTACCCACGGTCGTTACGGACAATTTTTACAGTCTGCAGACAGACGTGTGCGAAAAGATGCATTCGAGAATTTATATCAGACCTACAAACAGTTTCTGAATACATCTGCAAGCCTTTACTGCGGTAATGTAAAGCAGCAGGTATTTCATGCAAAAGCAAGAAAATATACGTCCTCTCTGGAGTGCGCAGTTGATGCAAACAATGTTTCTTCCAGTGTTTATCACAATCTGATCAACACGGTGAACAGGAACCTTGACAAAATGCACCAGTATGTTTCCCTGCGTAAAAAGTGCCTCGGGGTCGGGGAACTTCATATGTATGACATTTATACACCGATGATCGCAGATGTTGCAAAGAAGATTTCTTTTGAAGAAGCAAAAGAAACCGTATTAAAGGCACTTGCACCGTTGGGCGAGGACTATGTCAATAAAGTAAAAGAAGGTTTTGAAAACCGCTGGATCGATGTCTATGAGAATCAGGGAAAGAGAAGCGGTGCATATTCTGCCGGAGCATATGGCTGTCATCCTTATGTATTGTTGAATTACAACGGTACGCTGGATGATATGTTTACGCTGGCACATGAGATGGGACATGCAATGCATTCGAACTATTCCAACGAGGCGCAGCCTTATATTTATGCCGGATATAAAATTTTTGTGGCAGAGGTTGCCTCTACCTGCAATGAGATTCTTCTGATGGAATATCTGTTGAAAAATACAACCGACAAAAAAGAGCGTGCATATCTTTTGAACCATTATCTTGACAGCTTTAAGGGAACTGTTTACCGTCAGACACAGTTTGCAGAATATGAAATGCTCACCAATAAAATGTATGAGGACGGAGAGAGCCTGACCGCAGATAATCTGAGCAGCGTATATCTGGAACTCAATAAAAAATATTACGGATCAGACATTATTTCTGATGAACACATTGCATATGAATGGGCAAGAATCCCACATTTTTATTACAATTTCTATGTTTATCAGTATGCGACAAGCTATTGTGCAGCATTTTCTGTGGCGCATAAGATTTTGGAAGAAGGCACTCCTGCAGTAGAACGTTATAAAAAGTTCTTATCCGGTGGTTGCTCTATGGCTCCGGTCGAACTGCTTAAGATTGCAGGTGTCAATCTGGAAACACCGGCTCCGATCCAGGATGCATTAAACGCATTCGGTGAGATCATCAAAGAGATGGAAACACTGGTGGAAGACTAAACAATAGAATAGACAAAAAAGCTGCAGCCTTGACTTTATTTCGTCAAAGCTGCAGTTTTTTATATGGATCATACAAATATGTTCTGTCCTTTTTGTTTCAGCTGAACCAGAAAATAAATATAAATCACATCTGCCACAAAACAAATGAAGCCTGTAATGAATGTGTAAGCGTGGATACTGCCAGCTCCACACAGAATTGTTATAGGAAGTATCCAATATGAAATATCCCAGAGTTACACATTAAATTAAAAAATGTAAATTATAGTTGAAAAAGTAAAAATAACTGATATTATAATTAATAACCAATATATTAAAAATATAATTGTTATCAATTATTAAAAAAGTAGAAATCACTCATTACTAATATATGAAACTATATATAGGGAGATGACAAGTATGGAACTTCAGATAAATTGTATGCAAAGTCTATATAGAAAAATGGAAATGTCACAGAGAAAAAATAAAGGATATTTTTCAATTATGTCTAATGAAACAGAAACTTCTTTAAATAGTCCTGCTCAGGAGAAAGTACAAAGAGGGTTTTCAATCCATGATGCATATTCAATTATGAAAAGTTCAGGTACAAAATTTAGTGTAGGAAATCTGGCAACCGTATCTGAGAATCTTGATAAAAGAGTAGATACAGAAAGATATTCCATAGAAAGTACCAGTGAAATAGCAGGATATTGGCAGATATATGATAAAACACTCAACCAAACGTTTGTATTGAATCCTGATACAACAACGCTGCAAACAGATACTAACACAAATAAAAATTATATTGTGTTCCAAAATGTATTTGGCGAACCAGAGAATGTTATGTATGCCGACAATGAGCTTGTGGGAGCCCTGAAACAGTTCCTAAACACAGACAGTATACCGACAACATCCTTAAATGAAAATTATGTAATTGATATCAATAAGTTTACAGGTATTGAGAGTTTAAAAGTTAAAGGGAATGAAGGTGCTGGTTCTTGGAACTTAATTTGTAATCAAGAACAAAAAGAAAAGCTGCAGGAGTTAGCAAATCTGTATAAAGAAAAATACCCTAATCTTGTAAAAACAGATGGTATGGCAATGGGATTTGCAGATGCCGAAGTTGCAGGGCAAGCTGTAAGAACAGAAAATGGAATTATGTTGATAGCCTGTAATGGATTAAACTATATGGATAATGTTGATCCATCAAAAAGTTGGCATATTATGTATTCGATAAATGATACAGATATGTATAAAAAAATCATGAATGCAATGACAGAAGGTTATATTATCGGAAAAGATATTGAGAATGTTTCAAAATGGGAAAAGTATTTTGAGGAAAAAGAATTGAGTTATGAGCGAATATTATCCGATGAAGAATTGGAATTATTGCAGATGAACAAAATTTAAAGTTATCTTATCGAGTTATTTATCATTTAAGGGCTTGTATGATTATAGGAAAGACAGAAGCGAAGAGAAAAGTATTTAAAGTCTGTTAGGATTTTGGATTAGATAAAAAGGAAGCGAACGTATGAAATGATATTATGATACATTCGCTTCCCTTTTGATTTGCGTTATAAATATTCCCTCAAATCCTGCCGCAGCTTTTCTTCCAGCCGGATCAGATCATCGGTCAGTTTCATTGCAGCGTCATCAGCTGCCGCATACTGGTTTTCGTACCGGCAGAGCGTCTTAATGCCCATATTGCAGCCATCTACGATCAGGTCGGCGATGGTGGCGTCGCTGTCATCCATCATGACTTTGGCGTTGGTTTTCATCCATGACATGCCTTTTGCCAGCATGTTTGGCTCCTTTGTTTCATCCCCGCATTCAGCAAGGATCGCGTGGGTTTCGTCACCGAGTTTTTCGTGCTTTTCTTTGGATTTTTTCAAAATTTCATATAAGTTCTTGTCGGTTACTTTTTCCAGAATCTCATCAATGGAAAAAACAGCCATCTGTATGCCGGAATTACATTCGCGGAGCAGTTTTACGGTATCGCTATCGGACATGTTCGGTTCCTCCTGATTTTGCTTTGTATGAATGATTTTGATATCAATATTTACTCCTAGTATGACGTCTGCAACAAAAAATATACAGAAAATTTAAAAAACAGTCGATTTACGGAAAAATATTGACGAGCATGAACTTTCGCTTTATAATAAATTTATCTATGCATATAATCATTTTACGAGAAAGGGCATGGTTATTTTATGATAAAAAGCATGACCGGATTTGGCCGATGTGAAGTGACCGAAGGAAACCGTAAATATACGGTTGAGATGAAATCCGTAAATCACCGTTATCTGGATGTGAATATCAAGATGCCGAAGGCGTTGAATTTCTTTGAGAGCACGATCCGCAATCTGCTGAAAGAATATATGGAGCGCGGCAAGGTAGATCTGTATATCACATTCGAGGATTGTTCCGAAGATAATTTCTGTTTGAAATACAACGAAGAATTGGCCGGTGAATATTTAAAACACCTGACTGCAATGGCAGACAAGTTTGGATTAGACAATGATATCAAAGTCAGCACCTTATCCAGATACCCGGATGTTTTCACGATGGAACAGGTAGAGACAGACGAGAACGAACTCTGGGCAGGACTTGAGAAAGCGCTCCGCGGTGCGGCAGAACAGTTTGTGGAGAGCCGTATCAAAGAGGGAGAGCATTTGAAGCATGATCTCTGTGCAAAGCTTGACAATATGCTGACCTATGTTGATTTTATCGAGGAGCGTTCTCCGATCATTATGAAGGACTACAGGGAACGTCTTGAGAACAAAGTGAAAGAACTGCTGGAAGATAAACAGATTGATGACGCGAGAATTGCCACAGAGGTGACGATTTTTGCAGATAAGATCTGTGTGGATGAGGAGACTGTCCGCCTGAGAAGCCATATCAAAGCGACGAAAGACGCTTTGGAGGCTGGTGGAAGTATCGGACGTAAGTTAGATTTCATTGCGCAAGAGATGAACCGCGAAGCGAACACGATTCTTTCCAAGGCAAATGATCTGGAGATCTCAGATACCGGGATCAACCTGAAAACGGATATCGAAAAAGTCAGGGAACAGATCCAGAATATCGAATAGGAACAAGTTTATGGCAAAGTTAATGAATATCGGATTTGGCAATATGGTCAACACTGATAAGATCATCAGCATTATCTCTTCGGATTCTGCACCGGCAAAGCGCATGATCTCCCGGGGAAAAGAGCAGGAGATTTTGATCGATGCAACGCAGGGAAGAAGAACCAAGAGTGTGATTTTTACCGAAAATAATAAAATAATATTGTCTGCATTGCAGCCGGAGACGCTTGCCGGCCGGTTTAATGGCAATGCATCGGAGGGTGACTATGATACAAAAGAGTAAAGGAATTTTAATTGTACTTTCCGGCTTTTCCGGTTCCGGAAAAGGAACCATTATGAAAGAACTCATGAAGAAATATTCGGAGCAGTATGCGTTGTCCATCTCTGCAACTACCCGTTCTCCAAGACCGGGAGAGACAGACGGTGTGGAATATTTTTTTAAGACAAAAGAGAAGTTTGAGAAAATGATAGCCGATGATGAACTGATTGAGTATGCAAAATATGTCGACAACTACTATGGAACACCGAAGGCATATGTCGAAGAACAGTTATCTGCCGGAAAAGACGTTATTCTGGAGATTGAGATTCAGGGAGCCTTAAAAGTGAAGGAGAAGTTCCCAGACACACTGTTAATGTTTGTCACACCGCCAAGCGCAGAGGAGTTAAAGAGCCGTCTGGTTGGAAGAGGAACAGAGGAGATGAGTGTCATCGAATCGAGACTTTCCAGAGCAGTTGAGGAGGCGCAGGGAATTGAAGCTTACGATTATCTGATCGTAAACGATAAGCTCGATGCGTGTGTGGAAGAAGTACATTCCATCATCCACAATGAACATTTCCGTGTTTCCAGAAATTTGTCTGCAATTTCTGATATGAGACACCAGTTAACCGCTTTTTCGAAAAAAAGATTAAAATAATGTTTGCAAAAACATGGAAAAAAGCTTACATTAGATATCGGAAATCAGATATCTTTGATAAAAATAAATGAAAGTGAATCAGCCGCAAGGCAGAAGAGAGGTAATATTATGATACATCCATCCTATGTTGAATTAATGAAAGTTGTAAATAACAATGTGGAATTTGGTGAGGAACCAGTTGTTAACAGCCGTTATTCCCTTGTAATCGCTGCTGCAAAGAGAGCACGTCAGATTATCGCAGGAGATGAACCAATGGCAGACAAGATCACATGTCCAAAGCCATTATCCATTGCTGTAGAAGAACTTTACGAGGGCAAAGTAAAGATCATTCCAGACACAGAAGATGAGGAGTAAAGAAAACCCGTCAGGGCTGCCGCACTTTTGAACGCAATTGTGCGACAGCCCTTTTGCCATAATTAATGTAGAAAGAGAGAATCGAATGAAATTATTATTTGTATCCCTCGGATGCGACAAAAACTTAGTAGACACAGAATTTATGCTTGGAATGCTCCGTGATGACGGAATCGAGATCACGAATGATGAGACAGAGGCAGATATTATCATCGTCAACACCTGCTGCTTTATCAATGATGCCAAGGAAGAGAGTGTCAACACCATTTTAGAGATGGCAGAGTACAAAAAGACCGGTCCGTTAAAGGCTTTGATCGTAACCGGATGTCTTGCACAGCGCTACAAGGAAGAGATCAAGACCGAGATCCCGGAGGTGGATGCTATACTTGGAACCAATTCCTACGAGGATATCGTAAAAGCTGTACATGAGGCGCTTGGCGGTACTTTTTATGAGAATTTCAAAACATTGGAGGGACTGCCGTCTATCCATACAAAGCGAAGCGTGACAACCGGTGGTCATTTCGCATATTTAAAGATCGCAGAGGGCTGTAACAAACGCTGTACTTACTGTATCATTCCATATATCCGCGGCAATTACCGCAGTGTACCGATGGAAGATCTGATCGGCCAGGCAAAAGAGCTTGTTGCAAACGGCGCAAAAGAGCTCATTTTAGTTGCCCAGGAAACAACTCTTTACGGTATTGACCTCTACGGTGAAAAATCATTGCACAAATTGCTGGACGAATTAAATAAGATCAATGGTTTATTCTGGATCCGCATTATGTACTGTTATCCGGAAGAAATCTATGAAGACTTAATTGATTCCATGATCCGCAACGAGAAAGTCTGCCATTACCTTGATATCCCGATCCAGCATTCCAATGACACAATGTTAAAGCGCATGGGACGAAGAACAAGTCATGACGATCTGGTTCGTATCATCACACATTTGAGAGAGCGTATCCCGGATATCACATTGAGAACTACGTTGATCTGTGGTTTCCCTGGCGAGACACAGGAGATTCACGAGGAACTCATGCAGTTTATCAATGACATGGAGTTTGACCGGTTGGGAGCATTCACCTACTCACCGGAGGAGGGAACTCCGGCTGCTGCCTTCGAAGATCAGGTGGATGAGGAACTGAAGAAGGACTGGCAGGCAGATGTCATGGAACTTCAGGAGGAAGTGATCTTTGATAAAAATGAAGAGATGAAGGGCAGAGAACTTTATGTGTTTATCGAAGGTCAGGTAGAGGATGATAATGCCTATGTTGGAAGAACCTACCGTGATGCTCCGGATATCGATGGCTATATTTTCATCAATACGGACGAAACCCTTATGACCGGTGACATTGTTAAAGTAAAAGTCACAGGCGCTTACGAGTATGATTTGATTGGAGAAATCTGTCAGTAGATTTCGGAAAGAAGGAAAAATTATGAATTTACCTAACAAATTAACAACTTTTCGTGTAATTCTTATTCCATTTTTTGTATTTTTTATGCTTGCACCAAATATGACAGGCATCAATAATTACATTGCAGTGGCTATCTTTATTGTGGCAAGTCTTACCGATCTTCTGGATGGTAAAATTGCAAGAAAGTATAATCTTGTCACAAACTTTGGAAAGTTTATGGATCCTTTGGCGGACAAGCTTTTGGTGTGTTCTGCGATGATCTGTCTGATTCAGACCGGACAGCTTGCAGCATGGATTGTTGTCATTATTATTGCAAGAGAATTTATCATCAGCGGATTCCGTTTAATCGCGTCCGACAATGGAGTTGTCATTGCAGCAAGTTACTGGGGCAAATTTAAAACTACATTCCAGATGCTTATGGTGATCGTGCTTATTTTAAATATTCAGATGCCATTTTTCCAGATCCTGGGCGTGATTCTTACCTATGTTGCCCTGATTCTTACAGTTGTGTCATTAATTGATTACATTGTAAAGAACAAAGATGTTCTAAAAGAACAGAACTAAGAACGATAAAGCATAATAGATTTTCTGGAGATAAGGAGAACCGAAAAATATGAGAATTATTGCTGGTACAGCAAGAAGCCTGCCTTTGAAAACGATTGAAGGCATGGACACAAGACCGACAACAGACCGTATCAAAGAAACGTTATTTAATATGCTTCAGAATGATGTGCCGGGTTCGTATTTTCTTGATCTGTTTGCAGGAAGCGGACAGATTGGTTTGGAGGCAGTGAGCCGTGGCGCAAGATATGCTGTTTTTGTGGAAAATAACAAAAAAGCGTGTGCATGTATTGAGGACAATATTCATTTTACGAAGTTTGACAGGGAAACAAAATTACTTCAGAGCGATGTCATTTCTGCCATCCGCAGCATGGAAGGAAAGTATAAGTTTGATGTCATTTTCATGGATCCTCCGTACAAGCACGAGTATGAAAAAGAAGTTTTGGAATGTTTAAAAGATTCCTCTATTTTAAAAGAAGATACGCTGATCGTTGTCGAGGCATCTTTAGATACTTCGTTTGATTATCTGAGTGAGTTTGGCTTTACATTAAAAAAATTAAAAACATATAAGACAAATGTTCACGCTTTTATTACAAAGGCAGAATAAATCATCATAATTTCTATCATTGGAATTATGATTTGCAGTCTGGAAAGGCAAATACATTATGAAAAAGGCAATTTATCCTGGCAGTTTTGATCCACTGACCTTAGGACATGTTGATATTATCAAAAGGGCATCTAATATTGTAGATGAACTCGTTGTCGGAGTGCTGAACAATAGTGCAAAAAACTCATTGTTTTCTCTGGATGAACGTGTTAGTATGATTGAAGAGATGACAAAAGATCTTCCAAATGTGTCTGTTACATCGTTTGACGGACTTTTGGTAGAGCATATGAAGCAGATTGATGCTACGATTATCGTGCGTGGTCTGCGTGCAGTGACAGATTTTGAGTATGAATTGCAAATTGCACAGACGAATCATGTAGAGAATCCGGAAGTTGAGACGATTTTTTTGACGACCAGCCTTCAGTATTCCTACTTAAGTTCCACGATCGTGAAGGAATTCGCATCCTACGGAGGCGATATTTCCAAGTTTGTTCCTGCACAGTTTATAGACAGAATTTATGCAAAATATAACATATCGAAATAAGGAGTGTTTCCTATGGCAAGCAGAATCGAACAGATTATTGAAGAAATCGAAGAGTATATTGACGGTTGTAAATATCAGGCGTTATCCTCTTCAAAAATTATTGTGAACAAGGACGAGTTAGAAGAACTTTTAAATGAACTCCGTTCCAAAACACCGGAAGAGATCAAACGTTATCAGAAGATCATCAGCAACAAAGAGGCTATTTTAGCAGATGCACAGGCAAAGGCAGATGCGATCATTGCAAAAGCCCAGGTGAAAACGGACGAGCTTGTAAGTGAACATCAGATTATGCAACAGGCATATGCGCAGGCAAACGAAGTTGTTATGATCGCGACCAAGCAGGCACAGGAAATTTTAGATAATGCGACCAACGATGCAAACAATATCCGTATGGGCGCTATGCAGTATACAGATGATATTTTAAGAAATCTGGAGATATCAATCTCTCATGCAATGGATTCTGCAAAGGCAAGACATGAGAATTATATGTCATCACTGCAGGAGTTTTATGATGTTGTATCTTCCAACCGTGCAGAATTAAATCCGGCGGCAGAGGATGCTGTTTCAGACAACACAGAGAATCTGCCTAAGATTGACATTTCTTCTGATATGTTAAAATAAAAATACACTGACTGCGACAGCGAGCAGGAAAGTACATAGTGTGAGAAACAGTTTTACAAGACAGTATTTTTTCATGGACAGAGAGGTTCCTTTTACCATGGAAGATGTCTGGGCGATACCGCTTAATCCACCGAAGGCGGTGGCGGTCATTGCAAGGATATATTTGGTTTGAATACTCCAGTCTGTGTTGGTGAGACAGTTGATCCCGTTGGTGATTTCAAGAACGTTTTCCAACAGGATCAGGACAGGCTTTGGCAACGGAAGTTTTTCTACCAGTGAGATCAGGATTGAGAATAGCATGATATATCCACCGATCCTGACAAGTGTTTCGAAACCGTTCATAATGGCGGCATCTATGATCTTAAAAGTTATTTGAGATTGGGATGCCGTTTTTTTCTGCCTGTTTTCCTCTTTTTTTCTGTGCAATAATAACATACCGAGTATCAGTGCAGGGGTATATAGGATGAAAATACTGATTCCGAACATTCCTGTGAGCTGTAACTGCTGCAACAAAATATAACTTCCGATAAAAACCGGACTGATGTTATTGGTGATGTAAAATAAAATTTCAGCCTCTTTCGGATGAATTTTATTTGCCTTTAAAAGTTCGGCGCAGTTTTTGCTTCCCATTGGAAAGCCGAATAAAAAACCGCTGCACAAAATAAATACGCCTTCCCCGCTGACAGGCATAAAGAAACGGAAATATTTCGTCAGGTGCTTTGTGAGGGCATCCATGTAGCCAGAATGAATCAAAACATTGGATATTATGGCGAAGGGCAGAAGGGTGGGAAGCACTTTTTCATACCAGAGCATCAGACCATTTCTGGATGCATTTACAGCATCTGCCGGATAAAGCAGGATATATGCAGTTAAATTAAGAATGGCAAAGCATATAAATTTCTTTTTCATAGTAAAATATATTGTTTTGAATTGTAAAAAATGTAATTTGTTTGTAACTTTCGTAACATTTATCAGGAAAGAGTGGGGATATGATTTTGCTGCAACAGAGATTTCTTCGTGATCTGTTACTTTTTATGCTGGTGGTTCTTATTAATGTATATCTTGGAATCTACATTGATAGTGAAGCGCTTAAGAAAAACTGTTTTCCTTATGAAACAGCGTTTGAAAATTTCCGGGATGAAGAAGTATCAGAAGAGGTAATAAATTCTTTTCTGTATGATTCGGAACCTATGGAAGAGAGTGATATTACGGAACAGAAAATCAAATCTGTAAAGTATGCAGACTTCGCAAAGCTCAGTGAATACCTTGCAATGTACTTCGCCTTAAATAATACCTGTTCGGATTCTGATTTATTAGAAGAAAATATTTCTTTTGTGAAAGAACATCAGCCGGAAAAATTTGAACGGATCCAAAGCAAGATTGAAGCGATGTGGACGGATGCGGTTTTGTTTCCGGTAGGAGCAATTGAAAATGAACCCGGAGCAACCGTGGACTTTGCAAATTCATGGCGACAGAGCAGAACCTTTGGAGGAGACCGGTTCCATGAAGGCTGTGATATTATGGCATCTGTGAACCAGCGTGGAATTTATCCGATTTACAGCGTATCGGATGGGGTTGTGGAAAATATCGGATGGCTGCGGCTTGGCGGTTACCGCATTGGAATCCGGAGCAGGCATGGCGCTTATTTTTATTATGCACATCTCTCGGATTATGCAAAAGATTTCCAGATCGGAGAAGAAGTGAAAGCAGGAACTCTGATTGGCTTTATGGGAGATACCGGGTATAGCGATACTCCAGGTACAACCGGAAATTTTCCGGTGCATCTTCATTTTGGAGTGTATTTTGATGATGAATCCGGAAAGGAGTTTAGTGTGAACCCCTTCCCCTTGCTCCGTTATCTAAAATCATTGTAATAGAAAGCAGACCTATGCTAAAATAATTTTATACATTTTATGAAATTTGGAATGATCGATCAGGAAAATTCCACATCATTACAGACAATAGAAAAAGGAAAGAACGAACTTATGCGCTTGGATAAATTTTTAACAGAGATGGGTCTTGGTACCCGCTCAGAAGTAAAGAAGATTTTGAAAACAAAACAGATCACAGTCAATGGAGAGATCGTTACAAAACCGGAAACAAAGGTTGCACCGGAAAACGACCAGATATCTTATAAAGGTGAACCGGTCACTTACTGTGAATACGAATATTATCTTTTTTATAAACCGGCAGGGTGTGTGACTGCAACGGAAGATCAGCTGCACAAGACGGTTATGGATTACCTGACCGATACGATGCGCTCTGATTTATTTCCGGTAGGGCGGCTGGATATCGACACGGAAGGTCTGCTGCTGATCACAAATGATGGAGCTTTGGCACACGATCTGTTAAGCCCCGCAAAACATGTAGAGAAGACATATTATGCAGTTATCGATGGTGTGGTCACTGAAAAAGATGTCAACTGCTTTGAAAACGGGGTTGACATTGGAGAGAAAAAGCTGACAAAACCTGGCAAATTACGCATTCTTAAAAGTGAACCAAAATCAGAGATCGAGTTAACAATTACAGAAGGCAGGTTTCATCAGGTAAAACGGATGTTTGAGGCAGTCGGAAAGAAGGTTTTATATTTAAAACGTATTTCCATGGGGCCATTGCAGCTTACCGATGATTTAAAGCCGGGAGAATATCGCCCGCTCACAGAGGAAGAGATTACAGCATTGAAAACTGTGAATATATAAGTTATACTGTTAAGGTTGCTATTTTACCGAAAATTTTATTTTTAGATAGAAAGGTTATCACAAATGAGTCATGGATTTTTACCGATCAGCAAAGAAGATATGAAAGAGGCTGGCATCGAACAGCTCGACTTTGTATATATCTGTGGAGACGCTTATGTAGATCATCCATCTTTTGGACATGCCATCATTTCACGGATTCTGGAGGCACATGGCTATAAAGTCGGGATCATTGCCCAGCCGGACTGGAAAGACAGAGAATCCATTAACCGGTTAGGGGAACCACGGCTTGGCTTTCTTGTTTCAGCCGGAAATATGGACTCTATGGTCAATCATTATTCCGTTTCCAAGAAAAGAAGAACCACGGATGCATTTACGCCGGGCGGTGTGATGGGAAAAAGACCGGATTATGCCACGATTGTATATTGTAATCTGATCCGACAGACCTATAAACATAAGCCAATCATCATTGGTGGAATCGAGGCAAGCTTGCGTCGTCTGTCACATTATGATTACTGGTCAAATAAGTTAAAACGTTCCATTCTGCTTGATTCCGGTGCAGACCTTATCTCTTATGGAATGGGCGAGCACAGTATCGTTGAGATTGCGGACGCTTTGGACAGCGGTCTGGATATTAAGGATATTACCTTCATTGATGGAACTGTTTATAAGACGAGAGACCGTGAGAGCATTTACGATGCAATCGAACTGCCACATTTTGAGGCTTTAAAAGCAGATAAATTAGAGTATGCAAAGAGTTTTTACATACAGTACAGCAATACCGATCCTTTTTCCGGAAAACGGTTGTTCGAGACTTACGATGAAAAGCTGTTTGTCGTACAGAACCCACCGGCAAAACCATTGACACAGTCGGAGATGGATTCCGTTTACGCACTTCCTTATATGAGAGATTATCATCCTTCTTATAAAGAACTTGGCGGAGTTCCGGCGATTGAAGAAGTGAAATTCTCACTGATCAGCAACCGTGGCTGCTATGGTGGCTGCAGTTTCTGCGCGCTGACTTTCCATCAGGGAAGAATTATCCAGACGAGAAGCCACGAATCTATTTTAGCGGAGGCAAACAAGATCATCTGGGATCCTGACTTTAAAGGTTATATCCATGATGTAGGTGGTCCGACTGCGAATTTCCGTGCGCCGGCGTGCGACAAGCAAATGACAAAAGGTGCCTGTCCGCATAAGCAGTGTCTTTTCCCGAAGCCTTGCCAAAATTTAAAAGTGGATCATTCCGATTATCTGAAACTGCTCCGGAAACTGCGGGAGCTTCCAAATGTGAAGAAAGTATTCATCCGTTCGGGTATCCGTTTCGATTATCTGATTTATGATAATGACCGCACTTTTCTGCGGGAACTATGTGAGCACCATGTCAGTGGACAGTTAAAGGTTGCACCGGAACACATTTCCGACGCAGTTTTAGAGAAAATGGGCAAGCCGGGTGTGGATGTCTATAACCGGTTTGTAAAAGCCTATAAAGATATGAATGAAAAGATTGGCAAAAAGCAGTATCTGGTTCCATATCTGATGTCCTCCCACCCTGGTTCCACCTTGAAGGAGGCAGTGGAGCTTGCAGAATTTTTGAGGGATCTGGGATATATGCCGGAGCAGGTGCAGGATTTTTATCCAACCCCTTCCACGATCTCAACCTGTATGTATTACACAGGTGTTGATCCGAGAAATATGCAGCCAATCTATGTCGCGGTCAATCCGCATGAGAAGGCAATGCAGCGCGCATTGATCCAGTACCGGAATCCGAAGAATTACGATCTTGTCTATGAGGCACTGGTAAAAGCAGGAAGGACAGATCTGATCGGATTTGATAAGAAATGTCTGATCCGTCCAAGACAGGGTGAGTATCAAAACCATGGGGAACGCAATATGCGCCATGATGGAAAAAAGGGCAGGACAGATCAGAAACCTGCAAAGAAAAAGACAATCCGGAATGTGCATAACAAGAAAGCCTCTGGAACGAACATGAATAAATCTGCAAAGAACCGTGCGGATCACAGCAATCCTCAAAGATCTGTCAAAAAGAAAAAATAAGAAAGCGAACCTGACTTTATATGAAACAGTTTACGATCAGCCCCAACGAATCCGGGCAGCGTTTTGACAAATATTTAAAAAAATTATTGAGCAATGCATCCGGCAGTTTTGTATACAAGATGCTGCGCAAAAAGAATATCACCTTAAATGACCGCAAAGCAGATGGAACAGAAAAATTAAATGCGGGAGACCTTGTAAAATTATTTTTGTCCGATGAAACTTTTGAAAAATTTTCCGGTAAAGATGAGACAAATTCCGGCTACATGAAGTTAAAGTCCATTGATTCAGGCAGACTTCAGGTTGTTTATGAAGATGATGATGTGATCATTATTAACAAACCATCCGGGATGCTTTCACAGAAGGCGGTTCCGGAGGATATTTCGGCAAATGAATATATTCTTTCTTATTTGATCCGAAAAGGTGCCTTAAGTGAGGAGCAGTTCAAAACATTTAAACCATCCATCTGCAACCGCTTAGACCGGAACACATCCGGGCTTTTGATCGCAGGAAAAACGTTAAAGGGACTTCAGACAATGGCGGAAGCGTTAAAAAAACGTACTGTCCAGAAATATTACCGTTGTATTGTAAAAGGAGAGCTGCGCGAAAAAACGCATTTGAAAGGCTACCTGTCCAAAGATGAACAGAACAATAAGGTGAAAGTTGTTTCCCATATCCGCCCGGAGGAAAAAGCAGATTATCTGCCAATTGAAACGGAATACCGCCCGGTGGCAGTTTCGAATGGATATACGGAACTTGAAGTCCATCTTATTACCGGCCGATCCCACCAGATCCGTGCACATCTTGCGTCCATCGGTCATCCGATCGTCGGGGATGGGAAATATGGTGATCTGAGAACGAACGAACGTTTCCGTAAAGAGGTTCATGTTCGTTCTCAACTGCTTCATGCTTACCGTATTGTATTGGAAGACGGAAGAGAAGTGATCGCACCGTCCGGCAGGGAATTTGAGGATGCATGGGACTATATACAGACATCAGCCTTTTAATTCCAGAGTTGGAGCGGCATCGATAATATCCTGCAATGGTGTCCATGACATCAGATCGCCGGAATTATCGGAGCCGCTGTCATCGTCTGCTTTTCGTTCAAATCCATTGTCACCGTTGTGCTTCCGCTGTTTTTTTACATCCTCCGGTGTGTCCGGAAGTCTGTGATAAGCAGAAGAGTGATGAAATTCTTTGGAAATCTCATTGAAAGCTGCAACCAGACATTCTTTATCAGGATCATCGTCCGGGATTCCGCTTACCGCTGCGGCAATATAGCCGTCTGCTTCCTGCTTGGATTTTGCATGTTTTAACTGGTTTTCAAGCATTTCCGCCATTTTCTGAATGCGGAGTGCATGCTGATATTCATCCGGATAATTCATCCGCAGAAATTCCATCTCCTGCGCCGTCAGTTTTTTGCCGTGCTTTAATTTGTTTACAATATGCTGCAGTTTCTGCTGCTTTTTATCTTCCGTGTCCGCATTGTTCGTGCCCTGCGTGACTTTTTGCATATATTGTAAAAGTGCGTTATCAGCCGTTGGAACATTTTTTGACAGTAAGGAAGAATGATTGTTCTCTGTGAGAATGTTCAGATTTATTTGCATAAGAATGACCTCCCCAATTCTTTGTATTGTATATCGGCACATTCCATAAAATTATGAAAACATTTATGCATAAATCCGGAAACACAAACGCATGTTCTTAACTTCTGTCAGGGCAGAAAAAAGTCTCCAGTGAAATATTCCCCCGGAGACTTTTTAACGTTTTTTACTTGGAAACACTGTTTATGTGACGTTTGATCGCTTCAAAACTTTCGGCGCTGACATCATGTTCAATCTTACATGCATCTTCTGCTGCAATGCGGGGATCAACCCCCAGCATGACAAGCCAGCTTGAAAGAGTGGTATGGCGTTCATAAATCTTCTCAGCGACTTCACGTCCGGATTCTGTAAGGTGAATATATCCTTCAGGGCTTACGGTAATAAAGCCATTTTCCCGGAGATTCTTCATTGCTACGCTGACGCTTGGTTTTTTGAAATTCATCTCATTTGCAATGTCAATGGAACGAACATTTCCCAGCCTATGATTCAGCACCAGAATGGTCTCCAGATAATTTTCAACTGATTCATTCATTACCATAAAAATAATACCTCCCACAAAACTTCTGTATTTATCAATGTATGATTCTTTGATAAATGTATATAAAATAATCATATCATACAACCCATTTTTTTACAAATCGGAATTGAATATTTAATAAAAATTTATCATTCGGGATATAAGAAAACAGCGTGCAATGTTTTCATTTTTCTGGCGTGTCATGCAAAAGTTATGATATAATCATGAAAAGAAGCGAAGAAGGCAGGAAATAGAAATGGCAACGTGGAATTCACGTGGTTTAAGAGGTTCTACTTTAGAGGAATTTATCAACCGCACCAACGAAAAATATTTAGAAAACGGACTGGCTTTGATCCAGAAAGTCCCGACTCCAATCACTCCCATTAATATTGATAAGGCAACCAGACATATTACGCTGGCATATTTTGACCAGAAGAGTACCGTCGATTACATTGGCGCAGTGCAGGGGATCCCGGTCTGTTTTGACGCAAAGGAGTGTAACACAGACACCTTCCCACTTCAGAATATACATGAGCATCAGGTAGTCTTTATGGAGAACTTTGAAAAACAGATGGGCATTGCCTTTTTTTTGATCAGTTTTACTGCAAGAGATGAATTTTATTATCTGCGGTTTGCAAAACTGCTGGAATTTTGGAACCGGGCAAAAGAGGGTGGCAGAAAAAGCTTCCGCTATGAAGAACTGGAGCCTGATTTTTTTCTCCGGAAGAGCAGAGGCGTCCTTGTTCCATATCTGGATGCGATGCAAAAAGATTTGGCAATGAGGGATTGACAAGCAGATATTCTTTTCATATAATAAATCAAACAGTTTCATTTGCTACCACATTAGCACACTAAAGTGTATAAAATGAAATAACTGACAGAATCATCCGCATGGGATGAGCATAAGGGAAAGGTATTAGATTCAATATGAAAAAACAATTATTACATACACCGGAGGGTGTGCGTGACATTTATAACGAGGAATGTGAGAAAAAGCTATTACTCCAGTCGGATTTACTTGGCATCTTAAAGGGTTACGGATATCATCCGATCCAGACGCCGACCTTTGAATTTTTTGATATTTTCGGGAAGGAGATCGGAACCACTCCCTCGAAAGAATTATATAAGTTTTTTGACAGAGAGGGCAATACGCTTGTCTTAAGACCGGATATGACACCGTCCATCGCAAGAGCGGCTGCAAAATATTTTATGGATGAGGATATGCCTATCCGTCTCTGCTATATGGGAAATACGTTTATCAATAACAGCAGTTATCAGGGCAGATTAAAAGAGAGTACGCAGCTTGGTGCAGAGCTGATCGGGGACAGCACCGTGGATGCAGATGCGGAGATTTTATCGATGACGGTAGAATGTCTGCAAAAGGCAGGACTGAAGGATTTCCAGTTAAGTGTCGGTCATGCAGATTTCTTTCAGGGACTTGTGGAGGCTGCCGGGATCAGTGAGGAGGACGAGGAAGAACTGCGTGAGCTGCTCGCCAACAAGAATTTTTTTGGTGTGGAGGAATTTGCAGAGACCTTAAACCTGAAGGCAGAGTTAAACGAGCTGTTCCATATGCTCGGCAGTCTGAATGTGGACTTAAACGACCTGAAGCGTGCGAAAGAAGCAGCTGCTTCTTACCCTAGGATTTTAGCAGCGATCCACAATTTAGAAGAACTTCATAAAGTACTTGAAGTCTATGGGATTCAAAAGTATATTTCCTTTGAACTTGGTATTATCAGCAGTTATCAGTATTATACCGGTATTATTTTTTCCGGATATACATTCGGAAGCGGAGAACCGATCGTAAAAGGGGGACGTTATGATAAACTTCTGACCTATTATGGAAAGACTTCCGCATCCATCGGATTTGCGATTGTCATTGACCAGTTAATGGCGGCATTATCCAGACAGAAAATCAATATCACTATAGAAACGAACGGTGAACTGATCGTGTATGCAAAGGCAGCTCAGGCGAAAGCCATTTTAAGCGCAAAAGAAAAGCGTGCGGCCGGGACTCCGGTCGAGACGATTTTAAAGGACGACACGAAAACAAACGAAGATTACCAAAACTATGCAAAGCGTAATCGTATCAGGACAGTTACTTTTATGGAGGATTAGAAAATGGAAGATATGAGATACTTGACCTTTGCATTGGGAAAGGGAAGACTCGCAAAAAAAACACTGGAATTATTCGAACAGATCGGCATTACCTGTGAGGAGATGAAAGATAAGGACACAAGAAAACTTATTTTTGTCAACGAGGAACTAAAACTTCGTTTTTTCCTTGCAAAAGGACCGGATGTTCCTACTTATGTAGAGTATGGTGCAGCTGATATCGGAATCGTTGGAAAAGACACCATATTAGAAGAAGGACGTAATATTTATGAAGTTCTTGATCTTGGATTTGGAAAATGCAGGATGTGCATCTGTGGACCAAAAGAAGCGCATGATCTGTTACAGCACCACGAACTGATCCGTGTGGCAACCAAGTACCCGCACATTGCAAAAGACTATTTTTACAATAAAAAACATCAGACCGTAGAGATCATTAAGTTAAACGGCTCCATCGAACTGGCACCGATCGTCGGACTGTCCGAGGTGATCTGCGATATCGTAGAGACCGGCTCCACACTCCGGGAAAACGGATTGACAGTGTTAGAGGAAGTGTGTCCGCTCTCTGCCCGAATGGTAGTAAATCAGGTGAGCATGAAGATGGAAAATGAGCGGATCACAAAACTGATCTCTGATCTGAAGAATGTGATCAATACAGAAAGGAATGCAGTCCAATGAGAATTTTAAAACTGACAAAAGAAACACAGAATAATATATTGGAGAATTTATTAAAAAGAAGCCCGAACTCTTACGGCGAATTTGAGAGCCGCGTCAATGACATTATCCAGAATGTCAGGGAAAAACGTGATGAGGCGGTTTTTGAGTACACATTAAAATTTGACGGTGCCACCATCGATCAGGACAATATCCGCGTGACGGAAGAAGAGATCAAAGAAGCTTATGAGCAGATAGACCCAAAGCTTTTAGATGTCATCCGCAAGGCACTTGTCAACATCCGTGACTATCATACAAAACAGAAACAGTACTCCTGGTTTGATTCCGATGAATCCGGTATCATATTAGGCCAGAAAGTGACACCGTTAAAAACTGTGGGTGTGTATGTGCCGGGTGGAAAAGCAGTTTATCCGTCCTCTGTACTGATGAATGTCATTCCTGCAAAAGTGGCAGGGGTTTCCAATATCATTATGACGACGCCATGCGGCAAAGATGGAAAGGTTTATCCATCTACATTAGTAGCAGCCAAAGAGGCGGGAGTCGATGCGATTTATAAAGTCGGTGGTGCACAGGCAATCGCAGCCCTTGCCTTTGGAACGGAGAGCATCCCGAAAGTTGACAAGATCGTAGGACCGGGAAATATCTACGTTGCCCTTGCCAAAAAAGCAGTGTTTGGTTATGTCAGCATTGACTCCATCGCAGGTCCAAGTGAGATCATGGTACTTGCCGATGAGACGGCAAATCCACGTTTTGTAGCGGCAGATTTACTGTCACAGGCAGAACATGATGAGATGGCATCCGCCATTCTTGTGACAACCAGCGAGACATTGGCGGAGCAGGTTTCCGTGGAAGTTGATAAATTTGTTGAGACCCTTTCCAGAAAAGAGATCATCCGGAAATCCCTTGATAACTATGGATATATCCTTGTGGCAGACACGATGCAGGATGCGATTGACACCGTCAATGAGATTGCATCGGAACACTTAGAGCTTGTGACAAAAAATCCATTTGAGACAATGACAAAAATCCGCAACGCAGGGGCAATTTTTATCGGAGAGTATTCCAGCGAACCACTCGGTGATTATTTTGCAGGTCCAAACCATGTCCTTCCGACCAACGGAACCGCAAAATTCTTCTCACCGCTCAGCGTGGATGATTTCATTAAGAAGAACCAGGAAAAGATGGCTAAGAAGCGTGCAAAAGCAGGACTTCCGCCGCAGAAGATCACGCAGCAGGCTAAGATGAATGTAAGAAACATTGAGGAGCCGAAGAAGACAACCGCTGAGGACAGAAATGCTGCAGTTCAGAAATCTACCGAATATTACAAGAATGTGCAGAATGCAAAACCGGGAAGTTTAGCTTCAAAGGCAAACATGGTTGCTCAATTTGATCAGAAAAACAAATCTAAGAAGAAGTAGGGGTAAGGGGGAAGAAGCATGGAATTCAAAGAATTTTCTGCAAAAACTGTAGACGAAGCGATCACAAAAGCTTGTCTGGATTTTGAGACCTCCAGTGAAAATCTGGAGATTCAGGTTTTATTTGAAGGTAGTTCAGGATTTTTAGGATTCGGAGCCAAACCGGCCAGGATCAATGTTCGCAGAAAAGAAGTATCCTTACCAGAAGAACCAGTAATTGAAGAGGCTGTTCCGGTAAAAGAAGAGAGAAAAGAAGCACCAAAGGAAGAAAGAAAAGAAGCGAAAAAAGAGTTCAAGAGCGAGCCGAGAAGAGAGCCTAAGAGGGAGCCGAAAAAAGATGCCAGAAAGGCAGAGGCTTTCAAAGAGGATGTAAAACCGCAGCATGAAGAGCGGAAGGTCGTTGAGAGAACAGAAGAAGAGATCACAGCTGTCAAAGCAGACGCGGAGAAGTTCTTAAGCGGCGTGTTTAAAGCCATGGAGCTTGAAGTTGAGATCAAGATGGAATATAAGAGCGCGGAAGGCAACCTGGAAATTGAATTTTTGGGTGAGGACATGGGCATTCTTATAGGCAAGAGAGGACAGACTCTGGATTCTCTGCAGTATCTCACAAGCCTTGTTGTCAACAAGGGAAGACAGGGATATATCCGTGTGAAGCTGGATACTGAGGATTACAGAAACAGGAGAAAAGAGACTCTGGAAAATCTGGCAAAGAGCATTGCCTACAAAGTCAGAAAGACCAGAAAACCGGTTTCCCTGGAGCCGATGAATCCCTATGAGAGAAGAATCATCCACTCTGCATTACAGGGCAACCGCTACGTGGAGACTTACAGTGAGGGAAATGAACCTTACCGCCACGTGGTTGTAAAGCTGAAAAAATAATATATATTAAGTATGATTATTCTAGGTGAAAGCGTGAATAATGGAGAATAAATTTCTCTGCGCTTTCGCCTGGAATTTTTTTAATTTTGACTATAAATTTACGTTACCTGTGTTAATGTTGAAATAGAATCAGAGGAGTTGAAGAAAATGGCAGATACCATTGCAGCAATCGCCACAGCTATGACGGCATCGGGAATCGGAATCATCCGTATGAGCGGTCCCGAAAGCCGCGGGATAGTCCGGAAGGTTTACCGTTCCAAAGGCGGCAGAAAGCAGATTGACAATGAACCGTCACACACCATTCACTATGGGTTTATCTATGACGGGGAGGAAGAGATTGATGAGGTGCTGGTCATGCTCATGGACGGCCCCAGAAGCTATACCGGTGAGGATACGGTGGAGATCGACTGCCACGGCGGTGTTCTGGCCATGAAACGGGTGCTGGAGACCGTGATAAAATACGGCGCCCGCCCTGCAGAGCCGGGGGAATTTACAAAAAGGGCGTTCCTAAACGGAAGGATAGACCTGTCCCAGGCTGAAGCAGTGATTGATGTGATCAATGCCAAAAATGAATATGCGCTGAAAAGTTCCCTGAACCAGTTAAAGGGGTCTGTGCAGAAGGTGATCCGGGAAATCAGGGAGAGTATTATCTATCACATTGCCTATATTGAGTCAGCCCTGGATGACCCGGAGTATATCAGTATAGACGGATACGGGGAGACCCTGGAAAGAGAAGTGGCTGAACAGAAATCCAGAATCGAGAGACTGCTGGAAACTGCCGGGGAAGGCAAGATGATGAAGGAGGGTATCAAGACCGTCATTGTGGGCAAACCAAATGCGGGAAAATCTTCACTTATGAATCTTCTTGTGGGAGAGGAGAGAGCCATTGTAACGGATATTGCGGGGACTACCAGGGATATTCTGGAGGAGACCATTGTCCTGCACGGCATCTCCCTCCGTATGATAGATACAGCCGGTATCAGGGATACAGAGGATCGTGTGGAACAGATCGGCGTGGGAAGAGCAAAAGAGTACGCAAAGGACGCGGACCTGATTCTCTACGTGGTGGATTCCTCCATCCCCCTGGATGAGAACGATGAGGAGATCATCTCCATGCTGGAAGATAAGAAGGCAGTCATTCTGCTGAACAAGACGGATCTGGATACAGTGGTCTCAGAGGAAAGCCTGAGGCTGCGGATGAACCATCCGGTGATACCTGTATCCGCCAAGGAGGAGCAGGGAATCGATGTGCTGGAGCAGCAGATCAAGGATATGTTCTTTGAAGGCGAGCTGTCCTTTAATGATGAGGTATATATTACAAATATCCGCCATAAGACGGCTTTGGAGGACGCTGTGAAAAGCCTGGAGCTTGTGGAAAACAGCATTGCCATGCAGATGCCTGAGGATTTCTTCTCCATTGACCTGATGAACGCATACGAGAGTCTGGGAACCATTATCGGGGAGTCCGTGGGGGAAGACCTGGTAAATGAGATATTTGCGAAGTTCTGCACAGGAAAATAAAAATACGGCAGTGTTATCCACAAAAATCATCATATTTTATCGAAAATGTGGATAACAGAGTTCAAATAGAAAAATCATGTGAATAGTTATTTCAGAAAGGAAGCCATTAGAATGAACAATCTGGTTGAGAATTACGATATCGCCATTGTGGGCGCGGGTCATGCCGGCTGTGAGGCTGCGCTTGCCTGTGCACGCCTGGGCCTTGAGACCATCATGTTCACAGTGAGCGTGGACAGTATTGCGCTGATGCCCTGCAATCCCAACATAGGCGGGAGTTCCAAGGGCCATCTGGTGAGAGAGATTGACGCCCTTGGCGGTGAGATGGGAAAAAATATTGACAAGACCTTTATCCAGTCAAAAATGCTCAATGTATCGAAGGGACCTGCCGTCCATTCCCTGCGCGCCCAGGCGGACAAGCAGGAGTATACCAGGAGTATGAGAAGGGTACTGGAGAACACGGAACATCTCACCATCAAACAGGCCGAGGTGACAGAAATCCTGGCGCAGGAGCATAAGGCAGCAGGTGTAAAGACGTATTCAGGAGCCGTGTATCAGACAAAGGCTGTGGTGCTCTGTACCGGAACGTATCTGAAAGCCCGCTGCATCTACGGTGATGTAAGCAGTTATACAGGCCCGAACGGTCTGCAGGCTGCTAATTACCTGACGGAATCCCTGAAGAATCTGGGTGTGGAGATGTACCGGTTTAAGACGGGAACACCTGCCAGGATTGATAAGAGAAGTATTGACTTTTCCAAAATGGAAGAACAGTTCGGGGATGAGAGGGTGGTTCCCTTCTCCTTTTCGACCGATCCGGAAGATGTACAGATTGACCAGGCATCCTGCTGGCTTACTTATACCAATGAAAAGACGCATGAGATCATCAGGAATAACCTGGACCGCTCCCCTCTGTATTCCGGTATGATTGAGGGAACAGGGCCGAGATACTGCCCGTCTATTGAGGATAAAGTGGTAAAATTCGCGGATAAGAACAGACATCAGGTATTCTTGGAGCCGGAAGGGCTGTATACCAATGAAATGTATGTGGGCGGCATGTCCAGCTCCCTGCCGGAGGATGTGCAGCATGAGATGTATCACTCCGTACCCGGACTTGAGAATGCAAAGATTGTAAGGAATGCCTATGCCATAGAATACGACTGTATCAATGCAAGACAGCTTTATCCAACGCTTGAGTTTAAGGAGATAAAAGGGCTTTTCTCAGGCGGACAGTTTAACGGAAGTTCCGGTTATGAGGAGGCAGCAGCCCAGGGGCTTGTGGCAGGGATCAATGCGGCCATGGAGGTGCTGGGACGGGAAATGCTCATACTGGACCGGTCCGAATCCTACATCGGCGTTTTGATCGATGACCTGGTGACGAAGGAAAATCATGAACCTTACAGAATGATGACAAGCCGGGCGGAATACCGCCTGCTCCTCAGACAGGACAACGCGGACCTGCGCCTCAGGGAAAAGGGATATCAGGTGGGTCTGGTGAGTGAGGAGGAGTATCAGTATGTACTCTGGAAGAAGCAGAAGATAGAGGAGGAGGCAGCCCGTGTGGAGAACACCTTTGTAGGTGCTTCAAAGGAAGTGCAGGAACTTCTGGAATCCTACGGAAGTACACTGCTGAAAAACGGCTCCTCTCTGGCAGAACTGATCAGGCGTCCGGAACTTTCTTACAAAATTCTGGCGCCGCTGGATAAAAAAAGGCCGAAACTTCCTGAGGATGTGGCAGAACAGGTAAACATTAACATCAAGTATGACGGTTATATCCGCAGGCAGTTAAAACAGGTGGAACAGTTTAAGAAACTGGAGACAAAACGTCTGCCTGAGGACCTGGATTATGAGGAAATAAGCGGATTGAGGATAGAGGCAAAGCAGAAGTTAAAGGAATACAGGCCGGTATCCATTGGACAGGCGTCCAGGATCGCAGGCGTATCCCCGGCGGATATATCGGTACTGCTTGTATATATGGAATCTTACAGAAGAAACGGAATTCATAAGGAGGCGGATGCATGAGTGAAGTGACAAATCAGGAACAGAAGGCATACTGCCTGGATATACTGGAGAATGGCTGCGGGGAATTGGGGCTGACCTTAACAGAGGAACAGAAGCAGCAGTTTGTGCGCTACTACGAGATGCTGGTGGAATGGAACAAGGTCATGAATCTGACGGGAATTACGGAGTTCGAGGAAGTTTTGACCAAACATTTTGTGGACAGTCTCTCTATTGTAAAAGCCCTGGATATGGAGAATATAAAATCCTGCATTGATGTGGGAACCGGAGCGGGATTCCCGGGGATTCCCCTTAAAATTGTATTTCCCCACCTTCAGGTGACACTTCTGGATTCCCTGAATAAACGTCTTAAATTTTTGGATGCCGTCATAGAAGATCTGGGTCTTGAGGGCATCCACACCGTGCACGGACGTGCGGAGGACGGGGCCAGAAGGCCGGAGCTCAGGGAACAGTATGATCTCAGTGTTACCAGGGCAGTGGCAAGGCTATGTACCATCAGTGAGTATTGCATGCCTTATGTAAAGGAAGGCGGCTTCTTTGTAGCTTATAAGTCAGGCAGAGTGAAAGAGGAACTTATGGAGGGGAAGAAAGCAGTATCCGTACTGGGAGGAAAGCTGGAGAAGACAGAAGAATTTCTCCTTCCGGGAACAGATATGGAGCGTTCCCTTGTAGTGATTCAGAAGGCAAAGCCTACACCGAAGAAATATCCGCGCAAAGCGGGAACTCCGGCGAAGGAGCCTATTTTGTGAGGTGAGCAGAATGGAATTGAAAGAAAGCCTGAAAAAGAGAGTAGAACTGTTTAAGAAAGAAAATCCTGTTGCTGACATGGTAAAGGACAGGATCACTGCACCTTCCATGCCGTTTTTCGGGGAGGAAATTTTAGAGAAAGCAGTGACAGCCATTCTGGAGGGGGAGAATATCCTTCTCTGCGGAGACAAGGCCACGGGAAAGAATGTACTTGCCGAGAATCTGGCATGGATTTTCGGAAGGCCGCTTTACAATGTATCTTTCCATGTGAATACGGACAGCAGCACTTTGATCGGCACAGATACCTTTGTGGGCAATGAGGTAAAGCTTCGGAAAGGACCTATTTACCAGTGCGCCAGATACGGGGGATTTGGAATTTTGGATGAGATCAATATGGCAAAGAATGATGCGGTCTCCGTCCTCCATGCAACGCTTGACTACAGACGGGTGATTGATGTACCGGGATATGACAAGATAGATCTGGACCCGGCTGCCAGGTTTATCGCTACCATGAATTATGGGTATGCGGGGACTAAGGAGTTAAATGAGGCACTGGTCTCCAGGTTCATGGTGATCAATATGCCGTCCATGACGGAAGACAGGCTCATGGGAATCTTAAAGAGCGCGTTTCCTGATGTGAAGGACGGGGCACTTGAACAGTTCTCAGGACTTTTCCTGGATCTGCAGCTCAAGGCAAAAAACGGTGAGATTTCAACCAAAGCGGTGGATATGCGTGGACTGATTGGGGCATTGAAGCTGATAAAAGGCGGTTTAAACCCGGTTGATGCCATTGATATGGGAATCACGGATAAATGTTTCGACGCGTTTGAGAGAGAGCTGATCGCTGATATTGTCATGACCCGGATACCTGAGGAGTGGACCAGCAGCGATGTATTTTAAACAGACGCATATGGGGAGATGTATTGTATGGAAAACGAAGATAGATGGGAAGCAGAGGCAAACCGTCTGGATATCCAGAACAGGATTAGGAATCTCATGTGGACGGTCAGCCAGGATTATGAACTGGACATTGAGGTGGATCCGGAGGCCTGGCAGAAGTCAAAATACATTGCCTTTTATGATGCTGTCCGGCATGGAGGATTTGCCAGGTATTTCAGCGTTGAAGAGTATGAGTCTTACATAACGAAAAAGGTCTATGCCGGCTGGGAACCGTCTGTGCTCCTTGCACTGGGAAGATTGTGTATTGACTGCGCTGTGTATAAAAAGCTGGAAAAGGAGCGGCGCGGCGTGGCGTCCATACGGCGCAGAGCCATGCGGGATACGCTGGAAAAGGACAGCATGAGGCTTACGCATACGGATTGGGGTAATATAGAAGCATGCTATCTGCGGTATATGCTGGATAAAACGGAGGCGGATGAGAGAAACCAGAGACTGATACAGCTTATCTGTACGCTGGAAGACGCAGAGGATACGTCACAGATTGTAAATTGTCTCGGTGCTGTATATGAGGGGGCATATGCCAAGGGATTTACGAAGAAGTTCAAGGGCCTCAGCGAGGAACTCAGGGATTCTGAGGAGAACAGCAAAGAGTATACGGATAAAGAGAATCTGGAGGAGGAATCCGAGGAGAGTGAGGATGAGCATAAGGTAAATCTTTTTACCGATGAACTGATGGAGGAGGAAGAGCTGCTGAACCGGCACAAGGCAAATGTGATCGTGCTGGACGAGGAATCTTCCGCCCGCCTGGATGAGTATGTGGAGCTTAATTATGGAAGGAGCTATCTGTCTGTCCAGGAACAGAAGCATCAGAACAGCCAGGTCTGCAGGGGCAGCCATGAGGGCTGTCGTCTGCATTTTACAGACGGGCTGCTGCACGGGGATCTGGAGGAGAGCGCCAAGGCTGAGTATGTAAAAAAGGTCAGAGATGATAATCTCAGGGTGTTGAATCTGAACCAGATGGTGACCAGACAGAATGTGCAGATGCTGGCAAATACACTGAAGCGGGCACTTCTTACCAGAAATGAGAGGGAAGTGGTGTCCAGTGAGTATGGGAGTATCTGTGCAAGAAAGTTGTGGAATCTGGGGAGGACAGACAACAGAAGGCTGTTTGAGCGCGAAATTATACGGGATAACACGGATTTCGCTGTGGAGATATTGATTGATGCAAGCGGCTCCCAACAGGGCAGACAGGCCCTTGTAGCGCTTCAGGGATATATTATCAGTGAGGCCCTGAGCATTGTGAGAATTCCGCAGAGGGTTATGGGATTCTGTACTTTTGGAGATTTTACTATTATGCAGAGATTCCGGGATTATGAGGATGACAGGGCCGCAAATGAGAGAATCTTTGAGTTCTACGGTTCTGCCAATAACCGTGACGGGCTGGCTGTGAGAGCGGCGGCGGAAAGCCTGGAGAAACGGAAGGAAGAGAATAAGATTCTGATCGTACTCAGCGACGGAAGGCCAAATGATGTGATCGCAGGAAGCCTGAGGGGGAGTAAGAAGGAGGCTTATTGTACGGAATTTGCGGTGAAAGATACGGCTACAGAAGTGCGGAAGCTCAGGAATAAGAGGATTGCAGTGCTTGGAGTGTTTGCCGGGGAGGAGGAGGACCTGCAGGCAGAGAAGAACATATTCGGGAGAGATTTTGCTTATATCCGGGATATTGGGAATTTTGCTAATGTTGTGGGACGGTATTTGAAGAGACAGCTTCTGGATGTTTAAAAGCGGCTGGCGGGGAATAGGGTTTGTTTCGTGCCCTGTCCTCCTGCCGAGCCTCCTTAAATCCGCTGAGGGGGATGTGGCAGCGGGAGGATAGAGCGCGGAGCGGAATGCGGCAGCAGGAGGCCGGTATTAGTGGTCAGAGAGTTGGTAAGGGGTGTTTTTTCAGGAAAGCCTGGGTGTTGGTAATGCCTTCCGTGAGGACGGACTGGTAGACATCCATGCTGGTGTATTTGTCATAGCGATAGAGACCTTGGGAGAGAAGGTCTTTTTTTATTGTTGTGATGGCTGTTTTCAGGGATGGAGTCTGGCGGCAGAGCATGGTTATGTTGTCGCAGTAAGCTTCGGCTTTGGTAATGGTTTCCCGGTCAAAAAACCAAAGATCAAAGTTCCAGAGTTCATCCATGAATAGGGCGTGAAAGCCGTGGAACCAGACCGTTTTGCCCTCATCGTTGATTTCCTCGCGGGCTTCGTACCAGGTGGGGCGGAAGGTTGTCAGGATATAGAGTGTAAGTGAATGAAGTTTTTCAAGGGTCATGGAATCGTTTTGGATGTCGATGTCCAAATCGTTGTAAACCATCATATCCATACGGTAGCTGCCGATGGGGTGAGGTTCACCGTATTTTTTCAGTTCTTGGCAGAGCCCGGTTTCGTGGAGGAGTTTATCTGCTTTTTCTTTTATTGTCATAATTTTTCCTTTCATTTTTTCAGAATTCAGATGTTGTGGGCGGTGAAGTAGGCACGGAAGCGCACGGCGTCGTCCAGGGTGTGGTGCCAGCCGTATTTTTTCAGATCAATGGTGTGCTCCGGTGTTACGGGGACGCCTTCTTTTTTCAGGAGGGATTCCTGAGTGTGGGGAAATGTAAAGGAGGCGGAACCTGAAAGATATCCTCTGTGGTTTACAACGCGGTGCGCAGGGATTTCTGGGGAATTCAATCTTTTGTTCAGGGCGTAGCCAACCTGGCGGGAATGGGTGGGCATGCCGCATAACAGGGCAATTTGGCCGTAGGTGGCAGCCCTGCCGCAGGGAATCTGCCTGCATACATATTCTACTCTTTTGTAAAAATCCATCTTGGTTCCTCTTCTGCAGTAAGTGTTTGTTTTCTTGAGCATACGATAATTTTTTTGAAAAGTCAATGCAGGCAGATGTGTGACAGATCTGTCGAATGATTGAGAAATTGTGCGAATGTTTGAAATTTAGAGTTCTGGATGAAAAAGGTCTGGTAATATTTCACAGAAAAATCACAGTCTTACCTAATTTTTATCACAATTAAAAAATAAAATTAGAAAGGTCAGATTATGGAAGCACAAGATTAAAGGAGGGAACATTTTGATTGAAGTAAGGAATCTTGTAAAAAAGTACGGAAATCATGTGGCAGTGGACCATCTGAACTTTACTGTGGAAAAAGGTAAAATTTACGGGTTTCTGGGACCAAATGGCGCCGGAAAGTCCACTACTATGAACATGATCACAGGATATATTGCGTCCACAGAGGGAGATATTCTGATTGACGGACATAATATCCTGGAGGAGCCTGAGAAGGCTAAAAAATGTATCGGCTATCTGCCCGAGCTGCCGCCTTTGTATCAGGATATGACAGTGATGGAATATTTGAAATTTGTGGCAGAGCTGAAATCCATTCCAAAGGCAGAAATAGAAAAGAACATATCCGAAGTTATGTCAACTACTAAACTGGAAGAAATGAAATACAGGCTGATCAAAAACCTGTCCAAAGGGTACAAGCAGAGAGTTGGCCTGGCACAGGCACTTTTGGGATATCCCGAAATTATCATTCTGGATGAACCCACAGTGGGGCTTGACCCAAAACAGATCATTGAGATTAGGGATTTGATCAAGAGTTTAGGTGAAAAACATACAGTTATCCTCAGTTCACATATCCTATCAGAGGTTAGTGCTGTATGTGATCATGTGCTCATTATTGATCGTGGCAGACTGGTTGCCAGCGATTCACCTGAAAATCTGAGTAAGGTTATGACAGGTGCAAATTCCCTTGAACTTACAGTAAAAGGACCGGAAGAGGAGATCAGAAAAGCGCTTGATATGGTGGACAATATAGAAGAACTTATCTATCATGAGTCCATGGTAAAAGACGCCTGTGATTTTACGGTCAAGATAGCCGGGGACCAGGACGTAAGGGAGAATATATTCTTTGCCCTGGCGGAAGCGAAATATCCTATCTTAAAGATGCAGTCAACGAATATGACATTAGAAGAAGTGTTCTTAAAGCTGACAGATAGCGGGGAGGAAAAAGAAGATGCTGGCGATATATAAGAAAGAAGTGAAGAGTTACCTTACATCCATGGTAGGTTATGTGTTTATGGCATTTATATTACTAATATTAGGTATTTATTTTACTGCATATAACCTGAACTATGCAACACCGGATTTCGGAGCAACTTTGAGTTCGGTTACATTTATATTTTTGATCATAACACCGGTACTGACAATGAGGATACTGGCAGAGGAGAAGAAAAATAAGACAGACCAGTTACTCTTTACTTCACCGGTGGCAGTTTGGAAAATTGTGCTGGGAAAATATCTGGGGATGGTCACGATCTATGTGATCCCTGTTATCATTGCTGCCTGCTATCCCCTTATTATGGGGAAATACGGTACGGTATCTTATCCTATGGCCTATACGGCTGTGATCGGCTTTTTCTTCCTGGGATGCGCCAACATAGCAGTGGGATTATTTTTATCCTCTGTCACAGAGAGTCAGGTTATTGCAGCTGTCCTTACATTCGGCGTTCTTTTCTGCAGTTATGTGATGAACGGAATTGAGTCCTTCTTCTCCCAGACAGCAGTGAGCTCTATGCTGGCTTTTGTGGTGATTGGGATTATAATTGCGTTCATTGTTTATCAGATGACAAGAGATGCGATCCTTACAGGCGTTGTGGGAGTTATATTGGTGGGAGTTACTGTGGTTCTGTATTTTGTAAAGTCTTCTCTTTTTGAAGGCGCCATACAAAAAGTATTGGATTTACTGGCAATCGCAAATCATTTTGATAACTTTGTTGGCGGTATACTGGATGTGACAGGAATCGTATATATGCTTTCCGTAATATGCATTTTTGTATTTCTGACAATTCAATCCATACAAAAACGGCGTTGGAGCTAAGGTAAACTTATTTTAGAGGAAAGGAAATGCAGATATGAAGAAAATAAATTTGAAAGAAATGATAAGCAGCTACAGGGAACAGAGAAAGCGAAATAAGAAGCTTTTGAAGCATGGAACCTATAGTATGGCGGTAACAGCCGTGGTAATTGCCATTGTTGTGGTTTTGAATCTGGTTGTGCAGGAAATTCCCTCCAAATACAGAGAAATTGATTTGAGCAGCCAGAAGTTATATACCATAGGCGAACAGACGGAAAAGATTTTAAAGAACCTGAAAAAGGATGTAACTTTGTATTACATTGCCCAGGACGGCACAGAAAGCAGTGATATAAAAAATCTGTTGGAAAAATATGAGGAAGGCAGCAAGCACATTACAGTAGAGCAAAAAGACCCGGCTGTATCTCCTAAATTTGCTTCTCAGTATACTTCTGACAATATCAGTAATAACAGTATTATTGTAGTATGCGGAGATAAGAGTAAGGTTGTAGATTACAGTTCTATGTATGAGACATCTATCAATTATCAGACCTATTCACAGGAAGTTACGGGATTTGATGGAGAGGGCCAGCTTACAAGTGCCATTAACTATGTAGTATCCGATAATATGCCGGTTTTATACAATTTGGAAGGCCATGATGAATCCTCTATGAGTGAAACTATGAAAGAAACCATAGAGAAGGCAAATATTGAAATTAAGTCTTTAAATCTGCTTTCAGAAGAAGCTGTCCCGGATGACGCAGAGTGTCTGTTTATCTTTGCTCCGGCAACAGATTTGACGAAAGAAGAGGCAGATAAGATTATTTCTTATTTGGAAAATGGCGGGAAAGCATTGATTGTTTCTAACTATACGGATGAAGATATGCCGAATTTTGAATCCGTATTGGAAAATTACGGTGTTCAGCCTGTAGATGGCATTGTTTTAGAAGGAAATACGGATAATTACGTTTCCCAAAATCCATATTATTTGCTGCCAAATATCGAAAGCGGTGAGATTACTTCTGAACTTTCCTCACAGAGCAGATACGTGCTGGTACCTCTGGCGCAGGGGATTAAAAAGGCCGATAATATAAGAGATACCCTGAATATCAGCAGCATACTGACAACTTCCGACAGTGCTTATTCCAAGACAAATCTGAAAGATATGGATACTATGGAAAAAGAAGACGGAGATATTGATGGTCCATTTGATCTGGCTGTGTCTATTACCGAAAAAGTAGGAGACGATAAGGAAACGCAGATTGCTTATTTTGCTTCCGCTTCCATTTTCAATGACAGTATAAATTCAATGGTTTCAGGAACAAACTATGAACTGCTGTCTGCTTCTCTGGCATGGATGTGCAGCACAGATGACAGCAATCAGATTTCGATTCCAAGTAAATCTTATGACACGACGACACTGACTGTGCCTACAGCAGATATTAACTTCTGGAGCATTTTTGTAACCGGTGTGCTTCCGGTATGTACCCTGTTAATTGGATTTGGTATCTGGATGAAGAGGAGAAAACAGTAATATGAAAAAAAAGAAAAAAGGACTTCTGGCAGCAATTGTTGTTCTGGTTGTTCTTGTAGGCGTATATGCAGTAATGCGTGTGGCCATACCGGATGAAGACCAGTCCACAGACACAGAAGAAAGCAAAGAAACAGCATTCGAGGAAGATGCAGCAGATATTACCAAATTGAAAATACAGTCAGGAGAAAACACATATACGTTTACTCATGAGGACGATACCTGGAAATATGCGGATGATGAAAATTTTCCATTAAGTGAATCACAGTTTTTAAATATTGTGTCTAGCATTACCTCCATTTCTTCCACAAGAGAACTGGAAAAAACGGATAATTTGGCAGATTATGGACTGCAAAACCCGGAAGTGCAGGTGGTTGTGACCGATAAAGATGGAAAAGAAACAGAACTGAAGTTCGGTGATGTCAACGATTCTGTGTCCGGCTGCTATATGAGTAAAAGTGGAAGTGATACCATTTATTTGGTGGATTCTTCAGTAAAATCCGGTCTTCAGTTTAAAATCACAGATTTAGCAGATAAAGAAGAGATTCCGTCTATTACGGCTTCTACAATCAAAAATGTGGAAATTAACAGTAATGGAACAGTGCAGACGTTGGAAACCAATGATGCATCAGAAACGGGTTGGACTTATAAAGACCGTGATGGAAATACTACGGCCGTAGATAGTTCAAAAGTGGGAGAATATATGAATAATTATTCCGGTGTTTCATGGAATGATTTTGTTACTTACCGTACAGATAATCTTTCAGAATATGGACTGGATAATCCGACTACCATTACCGTGAATTATCAGGTGACCGAAACAAAAGAAAGCTCTGATGAAGATACTGATGATGAAAGCAAGAGCAGTTCGGATTCTTCTTCAGATGAAACAGAACAGGTTACTGTAAATAAGCAGGCTGTGTTCTTAATTGGTAAGCAGGATACAGAAGGTAATTATTATGCAAAAATGCAGGACAGCAAATATATATACACACTTTCTGCTGATAAGGTAGAGAGCATGCTCAATATAAATCCAGAAGACTTGGTAAGCAGCCTGGTAGCAGATTATTCTTTTGCTGATTTGGACAAAGTAACATTTGTAAGAAACGGACAGACTTATACTGCTGTCAAGAAAGAAATTGAAGTGGAAAAAGATTCGGATGATAAAGACAGTAGTGATGACAGTACAGAAACAGAAACAAAGTATTACATCAATGATAAAGAAATTGATAAGACAGCATTTTCTACATTCTTTAGTACAGTGACCTCTATGGAATGGCAGGAACAAAATCAGGGCATTCAGGCAGAAGGGACACCAGATATTACCATCACATTTGAAAAAGAGGGAGGTATCAACAATACAGTAGAGTATTATGCATATGATGCCAACTTCTATTTAGTCAAAGATTCAAAAGGCAATGAAATGATGGTAAATAAAATGAAGGTAAAAGAAATGTTGGATGCCTTTGATTCTATGATAAAAAACTGGGAAAGTGGAGAAACAAAATAAAGAAATACTTTAAAGAGTGTAAGACTTGAAAAAGCAGCCCCAAATGTTTCACGTGAAACATTTGGGGCTGCTTTTATATAGAAAAGAAATAAGTTACAAATAAATTTTCAAGGTTTCTGTAAACTCCTGTGGAGTTTCCAAATGTGGAAGGTGTTTTGCGCGTTTCATTTTGCATGTTTCGATTGCCGGGTTTAATTCTATATAAGCGGAGGCAATTTCTTCACCTTCTGGTTCGGTTTCTCCGGTAAGAATTACAATACTCTGGTTAATACATTTCAGTGCATGAGTAATGCTATTGTTGGTATACAAACCACAGAGACTGGAAAGAAGATATTTAGCACTTCCTAAATCCTTATGTGCGGTTTCATAGTAAGTGTCAATCAGTTCCGGTGTAGTATGGAAAGGATTGTATAAGTATTTTTCTGTAAAAAGTAATTGCACGTTGCTCTGGCTGGTTTTCATATTATATATCAGGGTGCTGAATACAGGAATTTCCAATAAGAATTTATACAATTTACTTCGTTTACCAGGCGCTTTATTTAAACTTGCTAAAGAAGGTGGATTAATCAAAATCAATTTACCAAACAAGTCTGATTCGCTGTGGCAGGCCAGCAATGCAAAGGAACTGGAATATCCGCAAACGGCAATGTCTGTTTTTTCATGAATTACATTCTTAATGAAGTCACAAATCAATTGTACATATAAATAATTGGTATAAGTGATTTTGGGTTTTTCTGAACGTCCGCAGCCCAGTAAGTCTAAAGCATAGACAGTGTGCTCTTTTGACAATTCATCAATCACCTGGCTCCATTCATAGGCAGAACTGTAAACAGTTAAGTCATGAATTAACAAAAGCGGAGAACCCTGTCCTTTTTTTTGATAATAAATATTACCAAATCGCCAATTATAAAAATTCTTGGCGGAAGATTTCAGTAAATTTTTTAAGACAGCGGTAGCAAAGATGACACGATTGATAACATAAATAATGCCGGTCGCCAAGGTAAAAAGTATACTTATAGTTAATAGTTTATGCTTATTTTCTTTCATGAAACAGTGCACCTCCTGATGAATTTATATGAATATTATAAAGCATTTGGCTCGATTATACAAGAAAAAGTGAGAGAATACAAAATATCACACAAAATGTTTCACGTGAAACATTTAAAAAATATATTTTTAAGAAGTGTATTTAAAAAATACATAAAATTAATGTTTCACGTGAAACATTGGTATGGCAATCAAATGGGAAAGGTGCTATAATAAGTTTTGAAATATTACACATAAAGATACTCATCATAATAAGGGGAAATTTAAGTGGGAAGAATTATTGCAATCGCAAATCAAAAAGGTGGCGTAGGAAAATCAACTACAGCCATCAATCTTTCTGCATGTCTTGCAGAATTAAATCAAAAGGTGCTGCTTATTGATATTGACCCACAGGGGAATACAACAAGCGGTGTAGGTGTTGATAAGGATAATGCAGAAGCAACACTTTATGAGTTATTGGTAGGAGAGTGCGAATTAAAAGACTGTATTGTTGAAAACGTGTACGAAAATCTATCACTAATTCCCTCAAATGTTAATCTTGCCGGCGCAGAAATTGAACTGGTGGGAGTGGAAGGCAGAGAATACCTGCTGAAAAATCAGATTGATACTATTAAGGATAAGTATGATTTTGTTATTATGGATTGTCCCCCATCGTTAAACATTTTAACTATCAATGCTATGACCACGGCAGATTCAGTGCTGGTTCCTATCCAGTGTGAATACTATGCTTTGGAAGGTTTGACACAGTTGATTCATACGATTGAACTGGTTCAGGAAAGGCTAAATTCAGAATTGATTATTGAAGGCGTTGTATTTACCATGTATGATGCAAGAACAAATTTATCTCTTCAAGTTGTAGAAAATGTAAAGAACAACTTAAATCAATCCATTTACAAAACCATTATTCCGAGAAATGTCCGTCTGGCTGAGGCACCCAGTTATGGAATGCCGATTAACCTCTATGATACGAAATCTGTAGGTGCAGAGAGTTACCGGCTTCTGGCTGAAGAGGTCTTAAATAGGGAGGAAGAAGAATGACTGTGAGAAAAGGAGGATTAGGAAGAGGGCTTGACGCTATGATTAGCGAGACAGCAGTTAAGCCCAAGACGGCAGTGACAAAGAAAGCGGCTGTCCGGACAACTAAGGTGACTAAAAAAGACACAGAAGAGAAAGTGAAAGAGGAAGGTTCTGTGCTGATTGTTAAAATGACACAGATAGAGCCCAATCGAAGCCAGCCACGAAAACAGTTCGACGAAGACGCACTTTTAGAATTATCAGAATCCATTAAACAGTTCGGTGTGCTACAGCCTCTTTTGGTTCAAAAAAAAGGCGATTATTATGAGATTATTGCAGGAGAGAGAAGGTGGAGAGCCTCCAAACTGGCAGGACTCAAAGAGGTTCCGGTGATTGTCAAGGATTTTTCAGAGCAGGAAACTGTGGAAATTTCATTGATTGAAAATATCCAGAGAGAAGATCTGAATCCGATTGAAGAAGCACAGGCCTATAAAAGACTTTTGGAAGAGTTTAATCTGAAGCAGGATGAGGTGGCAGAGAGAGTATCCAAGAGCAGGACAGCGGTTACCAACTCCATGCGTCTGCTCAAGCTTTGTGATGAAGTACAACAGATGGTCGTAAATGAAATGATCAGTACGGGCCATGCCAGAGCTTTGCTTTCCATTGAAGAT